>Ga0315900_10000242_pt1 | contig 96972 bp, 108 predicted proteins | sample LakEriMetagenome_FD_203521 | JGI IMG/M metagenome (GOLD analysis project Ga0315900, IMG submission 203521) | Freshwater fungal communities from buoy surface, Lake Erie, Ohio, United States - Buoy 12 MA114 | ecosystem: Environmental > Aquatic > Freshwater > Lake > Lake biofilm | place: USA... | reverse complement strand
TATTAGTGAAATCGTCGACACTATCAGGTGTTCCAACAAAACAGTCATTAGTGTGAGAAAGGAGCTTGCCGCATTTCCTAAAAAAAATGTAAAACCCTAATTCCTGCCCCCAGCCGCAAACTAGGCCTATTACGCGGTTAAAGTCTGATACGTATCTTTTACACCGCTCACTGGTGCATGTGGATGCGCACTTTTCAGAATCTTTTAGGTCATTTATACAACTAGGCTTCCACGACGTAAAAGGAAAACGCGGCACCGTTACCGCAACAGAACGAAGTAAAACTGACATTCAGCAAGGGTTTCTTGAAGCACGCTGGCCTGGTTTAAAAAACAAAAGTATGTTTGTGCGTGTTGGCAGACAGGAAATGCCATTGGGATCTCAGCGCTTAGTGAGTGCACGAGACGGTCCTAACATTCGACAGAGTTTTGATGCCGTGAGATCCACACTCACATACGGGGCATCCAAGGCAACGTTCTTTATCGCCCACCCGGTTAATATCAAACAACACAGTTTTGATGATGACTCTGACTATAGCCAGGACTTTTGGGGGGCTTATCTCACAACGCCTGTGACAGGAACATTGGATTCAGATATTTATTATCTTGGTCTACATCGCAAAAATGCAAGATTCGCCAAGGGCATAGAGACCGAGAGACGGCACTCTGTTGGTACCCGGCTTTTTTCAGCCACAAAGACATATGATTTCAACATAGAAGCTGTTTATCAGTTTGGCACCTTTGGCGTCATGCGCATTCAGGCGTGGACCTTTGCCTCTGATTTAGGGTATTCATTTTCTGACACTTTTTTAAAACCTCGCCTAGGCTTAAAAGCGAACATTGCAAGTGGTGACAAAAATCGAAAAAACAACGTGCTGGGCACGTTTAATCCCCTTTTCCCAAGGGGATCATACTTTACGGAAAATTCTCTTGTTGGCCCTGCAAACTTTATGGATTTACAACCCAACATAACCCTCAAACTTAAGAAGGGTCTTACGCTAAATTTTGGCAGTGACGTGTTATGGCGGCAAAGCACCCAAGATGCGATTTACAGACAACCAACCGTCGTCGTCCCAGGCACCTCTGGAAAAGGCAAAAGATACACGGGCGCCCAGCACTTCATCTTAAGCAATTGGCAGATCAATCACCATATGACTCTTACGGCGACCTATGTCTATTTTAAGGTGAGTGATGCGATAAAGTCTGTGGGGGGCGGCGATTCTCAGTATCTTGGAGCGTGGGCAAATTTTAAATTCTAATGAGTTTATTTTGGGAAATGCGTTGACTCAAAGTGCCAAGATACTTTCCCCTTTTAGAGGGTGGGATCATTCCTAAGATTAGGGGTTACAGACGAGGCAAAGACCAGGATCTGCTGTGCTCTTGTCAGGATCCTTGAGAGCACTCTGTTCATAGCGGCAAAAGGCGCATCCCTCCACAACTTCTTTGACTTCTTTTGTCGGCGTCTCGCACCAACTGCAAGGCAAACCAGCCACAACGCTGACTTTGCCCCATCCAGGCGTTCCACATCGGGGACAATGACACAAAAGTCTTTTTGCAAGGGTCTGGGACAGCGCTCCAATCATCCTCATCCGAGTTGGATTAAGGTGCGCCCGCATATCTGTTTCGACCCAAATCTTGCCTATACTTGAAGTCTTTAGAGCTTCTTTACACGCTGCTTCAAGATCATAACGATTGGCGATGCCCTTAAATAACACCTTTTGATGGTCTTCAGGATGTGACTTTACGATAAGGGCATGGGAAGGAAATAAAGCTTTTTTAGCAAAAAACTCTATCTCTTCAAAACAAGAAAAGGCTCCCATTTGATAATTGGTCTCAAGATAATGATCCATGACATGGAGCGTTAAGTTTCTTTCTTTATCCATAAAATAGAGTATTTCTGTATTTGCAGGCAGAAAAGAAATTGTCGGGTGCGCGCCAAAACTTCCTTCACTGGCAAGGCCGTAGGAAGAGCCTGTTGCCTTCATGCCCCATTCACACTTTCGCCGAGCACACTCAAGGGCGCTGGATTGGCGCTCGACTTCACCCGTAAAGGTGCCGAGCTCATCGGTGTCAAGGATACACTCCAAAACACCTGCCCCCAGTAAGCGATCGAAAACAGGCGCCACCGCCGAAGCTTTTTGGTGCTTTGTTGTTAGGATGATGCAAGTGCCGTCATAACAACTAAAAGACGTACCTAGTGCGTCAACTTTTGCCATGTGAAATCCCTTTGCAACTCAAAGCGTTCTTGGGTTTCTGGGTCGATGGAAACCATGAGAACCCACCCGTTTCCAAAGAGTTTCTTCAAAATCTCTTGCTGATTAATCACGGCCTCAATCTTTTTTCTCGGCGCAAAAACCACGGTCATCAAACGTAAAGGTTTGTGAAACGGCTCAAGATCACTCTTGTAAACGCTTTGTAGCGGGAGTCCATTCATTAAGTCGCTGGCATTCCCCTGCATCATCCCAATTTTTCCAACGATGTTGGCAGAAACCTTGCTTCCGCTCCCAAAGGCGACATTATCGATGGTAGAAAAAAGGTACTGCGCGTTGATCCACTGCGCCACAACCATGGGCGCGGTCAAAATGAGTGTAAGGGAGGCGTTATCATGATCCTTTGTGCAATCATAGGAATGCAAAAAGGCCCGGCCTTCAAGGTCTACGCCTTGCGTGAGGGAGCGCGGCCCCACAATAAAGCATGCATTTCCCGCTAAACCCCACTCGGGTCTTACTTGTGCCCAATCGGCGGCGCGCTTTTGCACGTGAATATCTGAGGATGTCGAGGAAGACGTGTCACCCAGACGAGAGGAACGCCACAGGCAATTTTGGCTTCGCGTTTTTTCAAAATCGTGACGTATCTTCTTCATGAGATCCGCCACATGCTTTGGAGCGTGCGTCTCAAAAAACGCCACTTCATCTGTTGTTGTGTTATGGCAGGCTGCCACAAAATACGTGTCTTCGGGGATGATGATGCCTTTCTTTTGAAGGGCTTGAGAGACGTCGCGTTTATTCAAAATTGCCGCCAGCACCCGGGCATTAGGCGCGCCGTGATGCCCGCCACAGGCGCCACAATCCAACGCCGTTGCATAGGGATTATTATGGGTTTCACTACCGTGACCACAGAATATGACCACGGGTGAAAAATTTTCAGTCAGTCCCATTGCCCTTAAAGCGCCCGCCGCAAGGGAAACCTGGTCTTCAAAGGGAATCGATTCTGCGTCAGGAGAAAATTGAATTTTTTGGTGTCTCTTTTTCGTCAAACGGGTGTAAGAAAGAGGGGATACACTCTTCCAAGCCATGCAAACACCGCTCAATACGCCCAGCATTTCCGCCAAAGTAAAGGGGGTTGTGAACGTATATTTTAGTGACTGGTATAGCTTTTTGATCAGGGTAGATCTTTTGACACGTGCCATATTCTTGGCATGATCAATACCCGATGTTTCACAAACAATGTATGACGGCTTCAGTAAGACAGGACAAGAGGCATAAGGCTCACCTTTTATATCATTTTTCACACTCATGGGAATCCCAAAGAAACCTGCAAATCCAAAAGTTTCATAATGACCCTGGCTTTCAAGGGCCCTTCTAAAAGGTTCTGAACGTACATCTATACAAAAGACCACTTGCGCGTCATACCTTGTTTCTTTTTGGGGCACCGTCTTTTGAAGACTACCGATTACTTTCGATCTATATGTCTTTTCATCGATGCAAATCGAGGCAACCGTTTGTGAAATATTCTCATTTTCAAGGGCGCTTTTATGCCTGATCAGCAAATCGCGCGCTGTCGGCCAAAAAAGGCAAGTCAAGATTAACCTAAGTGCCAAATAGTCAGAGGTCAAAAAGGGATAAGGATTTTCTTGATCTTTTAAATCTGCCCATTCTGCACGGTATTTAATGTATGAAGCCCAGCCAGGCAAAGCTGTGAGCACAAGCGTTAAAAAAAGAACACGGTCATCTTGTTTTATCCCTAAAAAGTCTAGACAAGCTAAAATGATTTTTTGCGGGTCTCGTGAAAGCCCGACGATCCATAGCCATGTTTTAGGAGACTGTTTTTGAAGGGATCGATCGAAGGCCATGAGGCTAAAAACACATTCAAACAAGCCTTTGTTTCTCAAAGGCATCTTGATGGTTGATTGACCTTGATCGAAAAACGCCTTAAGCCACTTTATGGAGTGACGATTAATCACCTCCATTTGAGGGGCTATATCGGTTTGCTGAAAAAATACGCTCCCCTGATGCAGGGCATCTTCAAAGGCCATGTGCTCGAAACCCGACAAGGGATTTACGGCAATAAGGCTGCGCAGGGGCCAACAAGGCGCTATGCGTGACCATGCCTCTTTGATAAGGTCTTGTGTATTCATCATCTTTCTTGGGGTGATCTGGTCAAACATTTCCATTTTCATTGCACTGTTCTTATTCATTGATGCCTCACATGTACCGATAGTGATTTCGATAGGATGTCATGGTTTTAGGGTGAGGCTGCGTCGCATTCAGCAACCAAACATAAAGTCTTTGGCCCCATTGAGGCGTCGAGGGATTTTCTCTCTCATGTTGTAAGAGCAACACAGCACCCCATGCCACAAAAAGGATGATAAAAGAGACTAGACTCGTCATGCTCAAGGGTTGAGGCGCGTGACTAAAGAGTAAGAATGTCTCAAAAGCCTGCATACTGAGGCCGTATAGGAATCCCAAGAGCAAAACAGCCACAAGGGTCAGCGGAAGTCGCTTCAGGGGGTCCTTTGCCAGTGTTGTGATGGCAAATTGTGTGCCGGCAATAAAACTCATGCCAACCAGAAACAACTGTGTATCCCCTTGCATAAGATCCGTTTGACTTGCAAAGCTGAATGAAAAAGCGCCACATAACCCACAAAAAAGAGCTAAGGAAAAAACTAAGACACGGGGAGGGTAATCAAGACTAAGGCGAGATTCCTGTGCCATAGAACCCGATGAAAGAAAAAGATACGCCTTAAACAACCCATGAAATACGAGGTGGGCCACGGCCGCTGGAAACAAACCTAACCCGCACTGCATAATCATGAAGCCCATTTGACCAACAGTGGAGCATGCCAGCATACTTTTGACATCACTTTGCATGAGTTTCCATGCAGTCCCAAAAATGGCGGTCACCAATCCTGCAACAAATACGCCTTGCAAGAAGACTGAATTATCGCTGTAGAGAGGTGAAAATCTGGCAAGCAAAAAACCGCCCCCGTTCACTAGACCCGCGTGCATAACTGCAGAAACCGGTGTCGGAGCATTAAGAGAACTCATAAGCCATCGATGGAAAGGTAAAAGCGCGGATTGTGTCATGGCGCTGATGAGGAGGAAAAAAAGTGATAGCGTTGTCCAGAATGAGGGATTTTTGTGATGGATAATTTCTTGTATGGACGTGCTTTCCATTTGAATACACAAAAATCCAGCCGCAACAGCCAAAGCGCTAACACTAAGCGTAGCGTTTTTCGCAGCAAGTTTTCCGGACTCTCTGGACGCTGCCCATTGGGGCTTAGGAACCATCAATTTTGCAAGGAGCATATTGCTCGTTCCCCACAGCAAAACAAACAGGGGCAAGTGGTCCGTCACCGCGAGCAAAATCGTGGAACCTGCTAAAAGAAACAAATACTTAAAAAAAATTCCCTTTCCTGAGTCTCCCTCTAAATAACGCGCAGAAAAAAGCGCAACAGAACTCACAACAAAGAGGATTAACCCTCCCATGACCATGGAAAGATTATCTAGGTAGAATAACGAGTCAAGGGCAGGCATATCACTTTTTCTTTGTTTGATGATGATCTTGACTCAAGATAGGCCATTGGCTTATATGAGAACAGCGAATAATTTTAATAACACTCATTAGGAATTTTAATAGTGGGTTTCGATGCGTTGACTCTTGAGTGCTTTTTAGCTGTTGCTGATACGGGTAGCTTTACGCGAGCAGCCGAAAAGGTCGGGCGTACGCAATCCGCCGTAAGCCAACAAATATCTAAACTTGAAGACAGATTACAAAAGCAACTTTTTATGCGAACAAAAAACCTTGCCTTGACACCAAGTGGAGAAATTTTTTTGGGTTATGTCCAAGAGATTCTTAAACTACAGCGAGAAGCTTTAGATCGGTTTCTAGAACCTGAACTTGAAGGAGAGGTGCGTTTCGGTGTGCCCGAAGACTTTGCCAGTGTATTTTTATCTCAAATTCTGACAGACTTTTCACGTCTTCATCCGAGGATTTTTCTCAACATCGAATGCGATCTGACGCTCAATCTCTTGGAACGCTTTAAAAAAAGAGAATTTGATCTTGTGCTTGTCAAAATAAGCAAACCTCAAGATTTTCCCAATGCCATTGACGTGTGGTCCGAAACCCTGGAATGGGTTGGGAAAAGCGTGCACTTTACCCAAAAAGAAACGCCCATTCCCCTAGTGTTGTCTCCACAACCCTGTGTCTACAGATCAAGGGCCATCAATTCTTTGGAATCCACCAAAAGAAAATGGCGTATTATTTTCTCAAGTCACAGTTTTGCAAGTACCATTGCTGCCGTAAGAGCAGGTCTTGGTGTTACTGTTTTGCCGCGCAATATGATTCCACAAGATTTACAGATTATCCCAAAGCAAGAGGGCATCCCGCAGCTTAGTGATACGCATATATCACTTTTGAAACATGATGAGACGAATCCTACCATCAACTCTTTGGGAGATTTTGTCATCAAAAGTCTTCACCCAAAAAAGAAAAACCGAATTTAATCAAAAGATTAAATTACAAAAATAACTTTCCTGAATTAAGAAAATTGTTTTTTTCACGCCGGGTCATCGATTCTTGTGTCTTTTGCCTACTCCTGGGTTTAAAAGACTTTAGTTACATATTTCCTAAAATTCTTTTTTCATATATCGTCAAATGTATTTGAAAATCGTGTTGGACGATTCTAAGACATGTAAAAATTTTCGATATAAAACATGCGTTTAATGATAAAAGCATCAGGATTCAAACACCATGGCGGGCGAACTCAAAAAGAAAATAGCGATTATTGGCACTGGGATTTCTGGGCTTGGGGCAGCTTCTCTTTTACACCCTCATCACTCACTTACTCTTTTTGAAAAAAATGCTTATATTGGTGGGCACAGCCGCACCATAGACATTTTAACACCAGACGGGTCAGTTGCTGTGGATACAGGGTTTATTGTCTTCAACAAAAAAAACTACCCCCTGCTGACACGTTTGTTTGACGCGCTTCAGGTGCCTTGCGCAAAAAGCGATATGTCCTTCGGTGTCAGCATAAATAATGGTTGGCTTGAATACGGCACGAGCCAGTTAAGGGATTTTTTCGCCCAAAAAAAGAATCTTTTTCGCCCAGAATTCTGGGGGATGATTGGTGATATATTGAAGTTTAATAAATATGCTCCTTCTTATTTGGAGGCTGATCCCCACATCACGCTTGGGGATTGTTTAGACGATCTTGCCTTGGGATCATGGTTTCGGCAGTATTTTCTTCTCGCCATGGGGGGAGCGATCTGGAGCACGCCTTTAAAAGAGATGTTGGATTTTCCAGCCGCCTCATTTATCAGATTTTTTGAAAACCACGGCCTCCTGACCATTAAAGATCACCCACAATGGTGGACTGTGATTGGGGGAAGCCGTGAGTATGTGAGGCGTCTTGTTGATCCCTTCAAACATCTGATCTACTTAAACCGAGCGGCGCAAAAAGTTTGGCGTGAAGAGAGTGCTGTTTATATACAAGATATTTCGGGAGGAAAAGAAGCGTTTGATGAGGTGGTTTTTGCGTGCCATGGGGATCAAGCGCTCGCCCTCATTTCAGATCCAACACCGAATGAAAAAAAAGTGCTTGGGTCTTTTCGATACCAAAAAAACAAAGCGGTGCTGCATAGTGATATATCCTTTATGCCAAAACGGCGCAATGCCTGGGCGAGCTGGGTTTACCTTTGCGACCATGTAACGGATGATTACCCTTCGATTTCCCTAAGTTATTGGATGAACAATCTTCAACCTCTTAAAACAACCCTACCTTTAATTCTTACCCTTAACCCTAGCCGCGCTCCTGATCCCGCTCTTGTTCATGATCACCACCTTTTTGAACATCCGGTCTTTGACGCAGAAGCCATAAATGCTCAACGGGCCATACAAACGATTCAGGGAACTAACAGATTATGGTTTTGTGGCGCTTATCAACGTTATGGTTTTCACGAGGACGGCCTTGAGAGTGCCGTCAACATGACACAAGCGATGGGGGTGAATCCACCATGGTGATTCATCCACAACTTTATGTTGCCAAAGTGATGCATAAACGACTTTTTCCGAAGAAGAACCTTTTTTGGTACGGGTTGTATTACCTTGTGCTTCCTTTACCTGCAAAGACAATCCCTGGTCGTTTGATCTCATTTTGCCCAAAAGATGTTGGTTACCGTGATGGGAGTGATCCCACAAGCTGGGCACGAAACATTTTGGCATCACACGGTTTAAATGAAAAAATAAAGAAGATTGTCCTCATTACAATGCCGCGTGTGCTGGGCTATGTCTTCAATCCAGTCAGTTTCTATCTGTGTTTTGACCATGAAGGACACCTTCTCACGGTTCTTTGCGAAGTTCACAACACCTTTGGAGAACAACACACATACGTGTGCAGTCATGATGATCAGAGGCCACTTGACGGTGAAGAGTGGTTGGAAGCTGATAAGGTTTTTCACGTTTCGCCTTTTTTAGAGCGCGCTGGAACTTATAAATTCCGATTTTCCCTAAAAGACAATCACCTTGGGATCTGGATTGACTACTTTGATGAAGAAAATAGAAAACAACTTATCACGTCTCTTGTCGGAAAATTGACGCCCATAACACGAGAAACCATAAGACAGAATTTTTGGCGTCACCCCCTGGTTGCATTCAAGGCTATTTTAATGATTCACTGGCAAGCCTTAATGCTGTTAAAAAAAGGCATTCAGTACATCTCAAAACCAAAGCAGTTGGGGGTTAAAATCACGACGAGTCGCAAAAAAAATGTGAATAAATAATTTAAATGAGGTTATATTAAGTTCTGTAATTGGGAGAGTTTAAATCATGTTAAATCGCCACCTGACAAGCCGCTTTCTCTTTGCCCTTGACCATATCGAGCATGGCACCATCACGGTCACAACACCCGACGCACGCATCCATTCCTTTGCAGGAAAAAATCCCGGTGCCCATGCAAAAATGCATCTTCATGATTGGAGCGTTGTGCGCTCTATGATGCGGCACGGAGACGTAGCGCTGGCCGAAACTTACCGCAGTGGGTTTTGGGAGTCTGAAGATCTGACGCAACTCTTTCTTTTTGGTCTTCAAAATCAATATTCCCTCGACGGTTATGTGCAAGGAAATGCTTTTGGCCGCTTGGCGTCAAGGCTTTCTTATTTCTTTACTCGTAACACATTGAAGGGAAGTCAGCAAAACATTCACGCCCATTATGATCTGGGAAACGATTTTTACTCTTTGTGGCTTGATCCTTCGATGACTTACTCGTCAGCGATTTTTGGCTGTGAAAAAGAATCCTTACAGGACGCACAAAATCGAAAATATGACCGCGTTCTTGATCGCCTTAATCCATCAGGTAGCCTTCTTGAAATTGGGTGCGGTTGGGGGGGATTTGCCGCCCGCGCTTTGCAAACAGGTGACTATGCCATCAAAGGATTAACCCTATCAAAATACCAACATGATTACGCTAGCGGTCGCTTTGAAAAAGATGCCGTAATTGCCCTTGAGGATTACCGTCACCAAAAAGGACTATATGATCAAATCGTTTCAATCGAAATGTTTGAAGCAGTGGGGGAAAAATTCTGGCCGATTTATTTTGCCAAATTAAAGTCTCTTCTTTCTAATCAAGGAAAGGCCATGATACAGACCATTACCATAGGCGATCATTATTTCGAGCGTTATCGTCGAGGAGGAGACGCCATTCGTACGTTTATTTTTCCGGGTGGCATGCTGCCCTCTCCTTCGCGATTTCGCAAAGAATGTGAGAAAGCTGGCTTGCGTATCAAAGACGAATTTTCCTTCGGGCAGGATTATGCTTTGACTCTTGAGCACTGGCTTAAGAATTTTGATGAAAAAGTAAAAGAAATCAAAGCTTTGGGATTTGATCAAAAATTCGTGAGGATGTGGCGTTTCTATCTAACATGCTGCATTGCGGCTTTTCGCCATGGGCGCACGGATGTGGTTCAGTGGGAATTAGATCATGCAGCCTGAACCCATGGGAGGTCATTCAAAGGCGCTTTTTAGACCACACAACCGATCTCTTGACGGCTTTTTCACCCTTAATCACCCCTCAAGCGCTTGGGTGAGGGATGCATGAGGACAAAAGGGGAGGGGCCTAACGTAATCTCCACCTCCTTACTTGTTAAGTATAGTTTTATTGCTGTGCCCGTTGCCTTTGCAGGGTTTCCCCTTTATGTCTTGGCACCCGACTATTATGTCACGCATCACGGTGTGTCATTAACGCTTCTTGGCGCCCTCCTATTGGTCATACGGCTTATGGATGCTGTGATAGACCCTTTGATTGGGTTTCTTATCGACACCTTTCAAAAACATCTCAAACTTTTCGCGATTACGGCGGCATGTCCCCTTTGTTTTGCAATTTTTGGCCTTTTTAATTTCACTTTTTTTGACCCTATCAGATGGTTTAGTCTCTGTATGATTTTTGCTGTTACAGCTTACAGCGTTTTGACCATCACCTTAGGGGCGTATGCCACCATGTGGACGACGAATGTTCATGATCAAACGCGCATCGCAGGAGCCCGAGAAGCTTTTGGGCTTATGGGGCTTATCATCGCTGTCTCCACACCAAAAACCATCTCCTCGCTCACACAGGCCTCAACTGTCTATCTTTGGTATGGGTTTTTGCTTGCGCTGTTGATGGTCATCGGGGTTACTTGCTTTTTAAGCTTACCGCAAATTTTTGAAACTCAAAAAAAACAAAGACCCTCACTTTTAAAAGGCGTGCGCACCCTGGACCAAAAAACAAAACGCCTTTTTGCGATCTATGGGCTTAATATGCTGGCCTCAAGCATTCCTTCAATCTTAGTTATTTTCTATGTCCGTGATCTTCTCGGAGCAGAGAAATTTATTGGTTTATTTTTGATCCTCTACTTTCTTTCAGGCGTTTTATTTATTCCGTTTTGGAATAAAATAAGTGTTTCCCATGGCAAATACAAGACATGGTTTATATCCAATATCGTGGCTGTTTCAGGTTTTATTGGAGCATTTTTTCTGGGCCATGGGGATATCGCACCCTACGCGCTTGTTTGTAGTCTGTCTGGTTTAGCCCTAGGGGCAGATTTAACTCTGCCGCCCTCACTGTTATCTGATCATATCCATGGGCAAAAAAAAACCGAATACTCTGGAACATACTACGCCCTCATGACTTTTATTGCAAAAATGAGCTTAGCTTTTGCTTCAGCGATCGTACTACCGACTTTAGATTATGCAGGCTTCAAACCAAATGAAGCGAACGCTGATCATGCTCTTCTTACGCTCTCCCTTGCCTATTCCTTGATTCCCTGTGTTCTCAAGGGACTTTCCATGGGGTTAATTTACTTTTATTTTATTAAGCTAAAAACAGGAGGAAAAAATGAACTTGTCGAAAATCACGTCAACCCTGGGAGTACTGATGATGCTAAGTGGCTGTGAGGGCAATAGTCTTGATTACTATAAATCTACAACGCCAAAAGCGGACATCAAAGAATATTTCAATGGCCCCATAAAAGCATGGGGGATTGTACAAGATCGTAGTGGACGTGTCACACGACGTTTTGATGTGCAAATGGTTGGAAAATGGGAAGGAGATACTGGAACCCTGACTGAGCATTTCGACTATTATGACGGCAAAAAACAGACCCGAGTTTGGACGATCAAAAAAATGTCTGATGGTCGCTATGAAGGCGTTGCATCGGATATTATCGACAAAGCAACAGGCCAAAGTGAGGGCAGTGCTGTACATTGGACTTACGTGATGGATGTTCCCGTTGATGACACAACCTACCGCCTACACTTTGACGATTGGATGTGGGTTATGAATGATGGAGTGATGATTAATCGATCTTATCTTAAGAAATTTGGCTTTACAGTTGCTGAACTTACCCTTTTTATGCAAAAGCAACCATAATGGATAAAGGGTATTACACAAACCAAATTGTTTGGATCATCGGGGCAAGCAGCGGTATTGGCCTTTCCCTTGCGCGCGAGCTGGCTCAGCGTGGGGCAACCCTTATCCTTTCAGCCAGAAGCAAGGAAGGCCTTGAGGCGCTAGAATCAACTTTAGAAAAGCGCCATAAGGTTTTACCCCTTGACGTACGAAACGCCGACGAGACCCTAAGCGCTGCACAGACCATACGAGATACTTTTGGAAGAATTGACCGCGTGATTTATCTAGCCGGCGCTTATGTCCCCATGATGATGGACAACATGCCTCTTACCGCTGTTAAAGAGATTCTGGATACGAACCTAATGGGTGCCTTTAACCTGGTGCATGCAATTCTTCCCATCCTTAAAAACCAGGGGTTCAAGAGCCAGCTAGCCCTTTGTGCAAGCGTAGCGGGATACATCGGATTGCCCGGAGGTCAACCCTACAGCGCGACGAAAGCCGGCCTTATAAACCTTGCAGAAAGCTTGTATTCAGAATGCAAAAATTATAGTGACATAAAATTGATCAATCCTGGATTTGTTCGCACGCCCCTCACGGAAAAGAATACCTTTGAAATGCCTTTCATTATCGATGCATCCTTAGCGGCACAAAAAATTGCTGACGGACTTTTGACCTCTTCATTCGAAATCCACTTTCCTCAAAAAATGTCATTTCTTTTAAAGTTCGTGCGTTTGCTTCCTTATATGCTGTCGCTTCGTCTTACTGAACACCTTAAAAAGTAAGTAAAAATGCGAATCGTAAAAAAACTGGTTGGACCCATAGAATCTTTTTCGACAAATGGCCGACCCTTTTTTTTAGAAGAAAAGATGCCTTCCCTTCAAAAGGCTCATCAGCGCATCATATTTTCTTTACTATTTTGTTTGTTGTTATCTTGCGAGCACCTTGGGGCAAAAATGATAGAAAAAAATGCTTATGACTTTGAATTTAAAGACCTTAGTACACAAAACCCTTTGCCCTTAAATGAATTCAAGGGCAAGGTCATGCTCATCGTTAATACGGCTTCTCGCTGCGGGTTTACCCCTCAATACGCAGAACTTGAAGCTCTCTATCAGACTTACAAAGACAAAGGCTTTGTGGTGATCGGTGTCCCCAGTAATGATTTTGGGGGACAAGAACCAGGGGATGAACCTGAGGTGGCTGAATTTTGTCAAGTAAATTACGGCGTCACCTTTCCCATGACCACGAAAGAGGTCGTTAAAGGAAAAAAGGCCCACCCATTTTATCTTTGGGCAAAGAAAGAAAAAGGGGGGTTTAGTGCTCCGAAATGGAATTTCCACAAGTACTTGATTGATAAAAAGGGCAACATCATAGACTATTTTTACTCGACAACATCGCCCCAAAGTAAGCGCCTAATAAATGAAATTGAGAAGGCTTTGATTAAAAAATGAGTGTCCTTCGTGTTATTCTTTGGGATCACCTTTCCAGCACTATCTCAAGCCTTGAGGGTGTCACATCCCAAGATGTGATCCTTATGTGTGAAGTCATGGACGAAGTGACTTATATCCCCCATCATCCCAAGAAAATTGCCTTTCTCTTTTCTGCCATGCGTCATTTCGCTGAAGAACTAAGCGAAAACTACACCGTCAGTTACGTAACGTTAGACGATCATAAAAATTCAGGAAGTTTGGTGGGTGAAATAAAACGAGCTTTAAAAGAGCAGAAAATCACGAGCGTTGTTGTCACGACACCCGGTGAGTACCGCGTGCTCAAAGCACTTGAGTCCCTAAAGGATGAGTTAGAGATTCCCCTGCAAATCAAGCAGGATACACGTTTTTTATGCGCCGTTGATGACTTCAAAGTCTGGGCGTCCCATCGACAGCAGTTACGCATGGAATATTTTTATCGAGATATGCGTAAAAAGCACCGTATTCTAATGGAACCCAACGGAAAACCAACAGGAGGAAGATGGAATTTCGATAAAGAAAATCGAAAATCTCCGCCAAAAAACTTAACCTCTCCCAAGAGGATAAGCCATAAAAAAGATAGGATTACTCAAGATGTCCTGCGCTTAGTAAAAGAAAATTTTTCTCACCACTTTGGTAATCTCGAGCCTTTTCACTTCGCTGTCACGCGAGCACAAGCTCTGTGCGAGTTAGAGCATTTCATCACAGATCTTCTGCCGATGTTTGGAGATTATCAAGACTGCATGATGAGGGGGGAGGCTTATTTGTACCACTCTCTCATGTCCTCTTACTTAAATGCGGGCCTGCTTCTTCCTTTGGAGATATGCAAGCTTGCAGAGCAAGCCTACAAAGACAAAAGGGCCCCCATAAACGCCGTGGAGGGATTTATCCGACAAATTCTTGGTTGGCGTGAATACGTGCGAGGTATTTACTGGCTTCACATGCCAGCGTACAGTGAGATGAATTTTTTTCAAACAAAAGAACCTTTGCCAGACTTTTATTGGTCAGGGCATACAAAAATGGCCTGTGTTGCCGAAGTCGTCAAGCAAACACAAGATCACGCCTATTCTCACCACATTCAAAGGCTAATGGTGACAGGTAACTTTGCTTTGATAGCGGGCCTTGATGTGAAGGAAGTTCAAGAGTGGTACCTGGCCGTTTACAGTGACGCCCACGAGTGGGTAGAAATGCCTAACACGCTGGGCATGGCGTTGTTTGGTGACGGGGGCATCATGGGCAGTAAGCCCTATGCGGCAAGCGGAAAATACATTCGCAAAATGAGCAATTTTTGTGATAACTGTGATTACGATGTAAGCGAGGTCACGTCAGAAAATGCGTGTCCTTTCAACGCCCTTTACTGGGATTTCATGACGAGAAACCAGGATAAACTTGATAAAAATCAAAGACTTCCATTTATATATGCAACGTGGGATAAATTTGGAACCGAAAAACAAAAAGCCATTTGCAAGAAAGCGCAGACGGTTATTGATAACATGCGCAAGGGCGCCCTTTAATGGCGCGCAGTAACAGTAAACAGTTTCTGCCAAAAAAAATTTGTCCTGTCTGTTTGCGTCCGTTTTCTTGGCGGCTCAAGTGGAAAAAGAATTGGGAGACTGTCAAATACTGCTCTCAAAAATGTAAGAGGAACGCACCCTTTCATACGCCCATAAATTCAGATAAGGATCACATTTCCATATGACAGTCCAGCCAAGTGAGCGACCTCGTCATGAAGTCAAAAAAATAAAAAAATCATATGGTATTTTAATTTTTTATTGACAACCTTTTTATACATGACACATAAAAAAGAAATTTAATTTTAGATACCTCATGCTTAAAAAAATAATATTTTTTTGTACACTTTCTATTTCACCAACCTTTCCTTCCTCGGACTCCCTGGACGATCAAAGGTCTTTGCAAAAACTAACCGGCTCCAGTGTTAGTGAAAAACGTTACAAACTTCCCTTATGGGCAAGATCTGTCACGTTGATCCCTCAAGAAGAGCCCTCTCAAAAAGTTACGCCCCAAAATTCCTCACATGAATATAGTTTGTGCGCAAAAACCTTTTACAAGCTTGGTGATTTAGAGACTGCAACCACCCTGTGGGACCTCGCCATTGACTTAGGGCATCTCTTTTCAGAAAAAGAGATGATCACATACATAGGCTCTATTGGTCTCTCTGGAAACTTCCAGAAGGAATATGATTTGTGGGCTTGGCTTTTTCGTGCTCATAAAGAAGGCATAAAGCCACACTGGTACGCGCGGCATGCCATTGCCGCCCACAATGTTGACAATTATACGCTGGCCACAAAATTAGGAACACTCGCCCTCTTGCATTTGGAGTGTGCACAACCAATCCTATACTCTGTTTTAGCGACATCTTATAATGAACTAAGAAACTACGAGCAGGCTGAGCGATACTTTCAAGAGTATTTTTCGATGGTTACAGAAAAAGACGTCGGCCATCATAATTGGTTATATTATGCCCGTGCTTGCTATTTTCTTGAAAAGTATAAAAATGCCGCCCATTACATGGGTTTATATCTAGCGCATGCCACTCCTGAAATGGTTCACGCAAATGATTATGCGAGCGCCGCAGTTTACGCGTTTCGAAGCAACAACCATGAGAGAGCACAGGAGTTTTGGGAGAAGTACTTTTCCTTTGAAGTGCGTAACGAGGACACAATAAATCTTGCCCTGGCAGGACTATTCTATGGCGTAGTTGGAAATCACACACGCAGCATCGAGCTTTTAGAGTCTCACTTTAAGATGACGCCCCGTGAGGAGTGGAATTATCATTACGCCTTAACGTTAGGTAATAGCTACAATATTATAGGAAAGCACAAAAATGCCTGTAAGTGGTATAATATTATTTATTTGGATAATAACATCAAAAGAGGCAGTTTAAAGAACATGCTGCCTGAAGTTTATGCGATGATCGCCCAGTCTTATCTAAGCACCAATGATCCTGTAAAAGCTGAAAAAGTCTTAAAAACTTTCGCACAAAATTACCCTCATTATCAGATTAAGCTAGCATTCAAGGCAGAAGAAGTCTCTTTACAGACTCCTCAGAAAAGAGGAAGGGGACGAGGACGAGGACGAGACGCCACACCTAAGACTGTCACCAGGGCAGTTGCTTTTGAGAGCCCTGCACAGAAAATTAGGACGCTTCAAAGAATTTCTCTCCTTGAAAAGTGTGACGACGCTTTGCGAACACTAGAAAACATCTCTTTTGAGGGTATGACAGAAATGCAAGTGTCTCAAACAGAGCGTATAGACCTCGTTCATAAGGTGCTCACGCTCAAGGAGAGGATGTCAAATGACCATGCGCAGACACAAGTCATGAGTGACTTACGACAGGAGATCACTCGGCTAGAAACGCAAGTTGCCGCTCTCAAGTATGCGCATCACAAAATGGAGCGCGCCCTTGCAAAGAAACACCTCGCCCTTTATTGGACACAAGAGTGCGCAAAAGAAAATGTATGTATAGAGCTTCCGGGTGCGGAGAATCTGAGGGCCCTTTACGGCCACAACAAAGCGTCAAAAAAATCTTCTGAACACGTTGAAGAATCTCATGGTGAAAAAACAACGACCACAACGACAACAACAGCGCCCACAAAGCAAGTGACCTTTCATCTGTTAAAAAGTGCTGAAAAAGATTATGCGGCCATTCAATCCATCCCCGGCATGCGGGGGAAGTATAAGAATTTTATAAAGGAACTCATGGAAGATCCCCTCAACATCGAAGGCGGTTCTGGTAAACCCGAACAGCTTTACGGAGAGGCGGGCCTTTATTCTCGACGGTTTGATAAGAAAAACCGCTTTGTCTACCTTGTGCGCCAAACAGGAGAGCACACGTACGAAGTGACAATTCTTAGCCTGCTCGGGCACTACAAACACCTGGAAGCGCAATTACAAAGCGCCAAAAATGGGTAAAAAGAAGCGGCGCCTAAAACACAGTTTTTAAGGGAGGCACCGCGCCCTCCTTAAAAGTATCTCAAAAAACGGCTAAGCCGTATCCTCTATTTACTCCCTTCAAGTTCTTCCCGGACAGCCTCAAGGCGCAGCCACTCAGTTTCTGCATGTTCAAGGTCACGACGTGTTTCTTCAAGTTTGGTCACCGTCTTTAAAAACGCATCGCGTTCCTTTTCAAAGAAATGGGGGTCTGCCAAAAGGGTGTTCAGATCGTCGATGGCCTTTTCCAGGTCCGCAATTTTTCCAGGCAAAAGATCAAGGGTACGTTGATCTTGATAGCTCATTTTCTTGGGGGGTGTCGGCCTCATGGCCGGAGGTTTTTCTGGCGCGATCCTCTTGGGTGGCGGCGGCGCCGGGGCGGGGCGCTGGCTCAAATAATCGCTGTAGCCGCCTGCATATTCTTTGGCACCGCCGTCTTCAATGACAATGGTTGAGGTCACCACGCGGTCAAGGAAACTTCGGTCGTGGCTCACAAGCAAAAGAGTTCCTTCATAATCATCCAGCATCTCTTGTAAAAGGTCGAGGGTTTCCATATCCAAGTCATTGGTGGGCTCGTCCAAAATCAAAAGGTTTGAGAACTGGGCGAGTGCCTTTGCCAAGAGCAAACGATTACGCTCACCGCCCGATAGGCTTTTAACGGGGCTTCTGGCCTGGGCTTCCTCGAAAAGAAAATCCCGTAGATAGCTCACCACGTGGCGCGGTTTTCCCCGCACCATGACTTGATCACTTCCGTCCGGGCAAAGGGTCGCCCACAGGGATTTTTCAGCGTCCAGTTGCAGGCGTCCTTGATCAAGATAGGCAGGCGTTAAATTGGTCCCAAGCTTCACATATCCTTGATCAGGGGCAAGATCTCCCGTTAACAGACGAAGGAGCGTCGTTTTTCCCACACCGTTAGGGCCGATGATCCCAACCCGGTCCCCCCGCATAATGCGCGTTGAAAAGTGCCGCACCAACGTGCGGTCACCGTATGATTTCGAGATCTTTTTAGCCTCAATCACAAGGGCGCCCGACGTACTCCCAACTTCCGCTGCAAGCTTGACAGCGCCCACCCGTCCGATTTGCGCCGCCCGTGTTTCTCGCAAATCATAAAGGCGCTGGAGGCGTCCTTGGTTACGTTTGCGACGCGCACTGATCCCTTGACGAGACCAAAGGGTCTCCTGGGCGATGAGCTTGTCCAGTTTGTGCCGCTCTACCTCTTCTTGTTCAAGAATGGTTTCGCTCCAGGCGTCAAAATGCTCAAAACCCTTATTTAGGCGCCTGATAACCCCGCGATCAACCCAAAGGGTTGTTTTGGTCAAGCGGTTCAAAAACATTCGGTCGTGGCTGATGATCACGAAACCGCCAGCAAAACCCTCCAGCATCTCCTCAAGCCACTCGATGGTGGGCAGATCAAGATGGTTGGTGGGCTCGTCCAAAAGAAGGATGTCGGGCTCGGCGACCAAGGCGCGCGCAATGGCGGCGCGGCGCTTCTCACCACCCGAAAGGGTGCTGGCCACAAGCGAACCCTCCAGGCGCACAAGGGCCAGCATCTCATCAACCAAATAGTGGCTGTGCTTATTCTCGGCACTTAACCCCTCACTGATATAGGCCGCGACCGTCATGCCAGCTGGGACCAGGGGCTCTTGGGGGAGATACGCAATGCGAAGGCCCGGTTGGACAAAGCGCTCGCCGGCTTCTGGTTCTTTCAGGCCCGCGATGATTTTCAAAAGGGTAGATTTGCCAGCCCCATTACGTCCCACAAGGCAAATACGCTCTTTTCTTCCGATGGACAGTTCGGCATTTGTGAAAAGAGTTTTCTCGCCAAAATGATGGGAGATGCCTTTTAGGGTCACCAAAGGGGGGTTACGCATGGGTCGGCTCGTTTATGGGATCATAGGAAATCACTATCAAACTTCGCCGCACTTTACAATTTCTAAGACAAGAAAGGGGAGACGCCCAGGGGGTGAAGTAGGCGCGCGCCTTCTTACTTACAGAAAAAGAGAAGTGAGGCATTCCTTTTTGAATCTCTTGACCGTTATTGAACCGTATGCTTGATCACAAAAGAGTCCGTTAACTTAAGAACTGGTATGGTAACAAGTTTCCCCTCGCATAGTACTAACTCGAAGAAAATAGATGGTTTTTCACTACTTTCCATGTCTTTATTAGAGATAACTTTCAGGTTGTGTCCCACAACCTGGCTTTTGGGATTCTCATGGGCAAATTTCAACATGGCTGAAATCTGATCAGGAAACGAAAGGCCTTCAATCACTTGATCAGTATTATAAGTATCAGTAAGTATAGTTCTTATTTGCACCTCTAGTGCTAAACGATCAACCAAGCGAAGACAGTTATCTTTTCCCATCCTGACAAGCATTTTTTGAACAACTTCAACGTTGACTTCTCCAGGTTGAATCAAGGTTTGAGAGGAAAAATCTTCATGTTCATGGGCAACTACAGCCTTAACGATGAGCTGTGAAAAGTAATCGATCTGAGGATTAAAAGCGCTAATTGAAGCTCATTTTTCCAAATCAGGATTATTTTCTGAATTTGGACCATCACAGGTTGCAAAACTTGTTGCGACGTTAAACATGAGGAACCACAAGAAGGTGGCCGTGCGAAAAAGATTCATGACGTAGGAGGCCGAGTCCTCATTGCTTTTCAACACAAGGGGGGTCTTGTCGCCTTGATAGTCGTGTCGTTTATGTGCCAATGCTGTCATTTGTTCATCCATTTCTTTTGAAAGGTTAAAAAGGCATGCTATCATAAGCTTTAATTATAAAATAATATGAAATGATTTGTGACATAAGAAAACTTCTAACAGAAGACTGGCCCCTGTGGAAGGTAATACGTCTGGAAGCTTTGCGACTACACCCCACGGCATATGGCAAATCCTATGAGGAAGAATGTTCACAGCCCGATCACTATTTTAAGGATTGCCTCCTGGAAAGCGACATTTTTGGAGCATTTGTTGAAGAGATACTCGCTGGCGTTGCCGGATTTTCTTTAAATAATCCCCTTAAAGCGAAGCATAAAGGGGTATTTTTTGCTTTATACGTCAAAGAACCTTACCAAAATCAAGGAATTGCGGGTCGTCTTGTTGAAATGATTATCCAGCATGCGAAATCACAGGTTGTGCAGTTACACTGCGCCGTGAATACGACAAACGCGCAAGCCCTTTCCTTGTATCAAAAAATGGGATTTAACATTTTTGGCACAGAGCCTCGCGCGTTGAAAATAGGAAACAATTTTCATGACTTGCATCAGATGGTGCTTAAATTGGATTAACGCTGCGCGTGTTTTTTGTCTTTCGATATGGAGAAATAGACCCTGCACTGCCCCCCATCGTTAATAACAGCATCAGGCTGCCAAACCCTTTGCAATACCGATGTTTAGAGCATCTAAGCCATAGGGGCTTAACTCGTGACAATACCGGTCATCCCATCCTTTTATAAAGGGAAGGTGTGTTACTGTCATTGAATGTCCCGTTCTTCAAATCATAGACAACATCCTCTAAAAGAAGATTATGCCGGTCTTTTCGAATGACGCGCACCGTCATGGCCTGGTGATCAAGGGTCACCCGCGTGTAATGATCTTCTTCGGTGATATGGGACAGTCCCCCCACAGCTGATAAAAAAGGGCCATGTTTTGTTGCGGTGCTTAAATCAGCGTTGGCCCCTAAAAGACCGCTTTTACTATGGCTGACTTTATGAAAAGCAGACGACGCTACTTCCAAAACATAAATCTTTTTCTTACTCGTATGATATTGCCAAAGACCAGAAACACCCACATGAATATCTCCTGTTAGAAAAAGAACGCCTTTAATTTTTTTTCTTTTGATATACTTCATCAAACTTCTAAGTTGTGCGGGGGACGTGCTCCAGGCGTCACCCTGAAGACAAAGCGCTGTTGTCGACATAAAGACGGGCTTTAGTCTATTTTTTCTAGACGGATCATTCAGATAGGCTTTAAGGCGACTCAGTTGCAAAGGGCTAACCGCTTGGTGTTGAGTGGGAAGGAGCTCTGACCTTAAATCCATCACAAAACCATCAATATTACCGTCAATATGATACCAATTGTTTGGTGTCAAAGCGCCTTGGGGGCGTTGGTAAAGATCGTAGGCTCTTTTTCCCGCATCAGCTTGTGCCTGCTTGGGGGCCGGAACTTCCCCTGTTGAATCATTATAACGTTCATGATCATCCCACACTTGCATGAGGGGAGGACCACTTTCAAGAAGGGCTTTGGCCCCGGACGTTGTGTTGGTCAGATGATAAAGTGTCATGATTTCACCAAACGTCTTTTTCTCACCTATGCCAAAAATAAGAGGGTCATTGTAAACCCAATCTCCCAATGTCACCACGGCGTCAGTGGGAAGCCCTCCAAGAGATTGCTGGGTAATATCATCAGCCATGGATTGAAAAATTGCAGATCCTTTGTCGAGCATATATGTGATGCCCCCCAGGTAGACAAAACGATTACAAGACCCAAACAGAAAACTGGAAGTGTTTGTGGGGGTTTGAGGGGGCGTTGAGATCGTACGCACAGGCACTGTTCCCCAATTGATGCTGAGATCGCCTAAGGTCAGAAGGTTGTCCCAACCATGAATACTAGCCGGCGGTGTGCCTTTCACATAACCAATTTTCAGCTCGAAATCTGTACTGTGATCAAGATTGGCAAAGGAGGTCCTTCCAATACGTTTATCGCCCTTTGGCATCGCGAAAATTTTGATGAGATTGATATTCTGAACAATGTTTGAGAGGCAAGCAACACCATAGCAGTGTTTTTTTGTGGCGGCCTGTGCCATCACATGAAAGGTGTAATGTGTGGCATCATCACGCACAAAGCCTCTATGAATGGCTGGCATGTCGGCGAGCTCGCGGGCCTGAACGTGAGGCACAACCCCTATAACGGGTGCTACAAAGGCGAGCGCGCCCTCATCTTGTACCTCATCCATCGCCTGAGAAGAGCGTGACGCTTCTACCTGCGCTAACCCAAAGAAAATCATCAAAGAAATAAGTGGCTTCATGTGTCATAGGCCTCTATGGTTTTGCCCATGATGAAGGAAAATGGTTATGAAAGTCTTAAGATAAATCGCCAAAACGGCAAAGAGAATTTGGTGTGTATTTTTTTTCACCCACCCCCTCCTTTTAGGGGAGGGGTGACGTTAAAAAGCCATCATAAAAGAGCCTCACCGTTGAGGCTCTTTTTCTAAGAACGCACTATGGTTAGCCTTGGCTTCCAAACTCTTTACGCATCCACGCAGTTTCCCAGTAATGGGCGCCAAGAGCTTCGGCCGGGATAGGACCATAAGGCTTGACCACTTGCTTGCGGGGATAATCGTTGGTGGGCGTTGGGTAAATAAGTTGCGGAGGAAGCGCAATATCGACGTTACCCTTTTGACCTGCCGAATGCTTAAAAGCGGCGGTGATCATACCGGGACCTGTTTCCACGATGGTCTTCCAACCTTCGTCATTATTTTGACGAATATACTCAGGTGCGGCCTCTGGATTAAGGTTTCTTTTAATCATATCAAGGGCCATGTTCACCGTTGGATGCTCGGGTCTTGCGCCGATAAAGGCGTTACAAAGAAGAGCTGACATAGGCTCCAGTCCCATAATCATATCGTATGCTTTACTGTAAGGGATCAATGATTGAAAGAGCTGATAGTCTGTATCCAGGTAAAAACCACCTAGTTGCTTGAGGATTTCAAGGCGTGCGATGTCTGTGGCTTTTCCAAACTTCTTGGCTTTTAAAGCCCGGTTAAATTCATCCCCGGCCACCATGTTCTGTGGAAGATCCTTGAGTTCCATCAATTTGATGTGTGGATGATTCTCAAGTTTTTTCGCAAGCTCTGGCAGTTTTTCTTTGCTTTCGATCCACAGATAATGAGTCCAGCCAGCAGACGTTGGGTTGTGCTTGATGCTTTCTTCATACCAACCCAAATAGTAGTCGGGCAAGCTGATGGGATTCTCATCGGATGTCACCCAAATCTTGTGGGTAATGAGGGGAATCTTTGCTTGACTGCTGTCTAAAAGGGTAGGGTCTTTTTCAAGAAGGCTTGCAATATTATTCTTTTGGTAGAGCGCCTTGCGGTGCGCATCCAGCTCTGCAAGGGTCGTGCCTTCTTGCTTGGCAAACACATGGTCGACGTAATCAAGATGTGCGTTAAAATCTCTTTTAAATCGCGCTTCTTCTTCCGACTGGTTAGGGTTTTGGAGACTTTCGTCAGAAAAGTGCTTCGTTTCGAAATCAAAATGGTGATACTGGTGAAGAAAATGCCTATCTTCTGTCTTTTCTATTGTAAACTGAATGTGATTGTCTTCCGTCCACTTAGGGTTAATAAAAAGCTGCGGCGTCTTTGTCAGCGTCAGCTTATCAAGCACCGTTTGGTTCTGCTCCAGGATGTAGAACTCGCCTGGCGCTAAGGAGATCTTCTTTAAATGACGATCTGTCTTATTCTTATGATCTTCAGGCTTGAGCTTAAGTCGAAGGTGGACCATTTGATCACTTTCATTCTTTAAAAGGACAGGACTTCCTTGACGAATTTTCTTCACAAAAGAAGAGAAGTCTTCACGGGCGCCGTAAGGCTCGTTGGTCTTAAGGCTTTTGGCATAAAGATTTTTTTCATCTTCACGCACAGGGCTGAGACGCGCTTTTCCTTCTTTAATCTTCTTCAATAAAGGATTTTGTGCCATTTCCCTATGAACGGGAGCCGTTTTAAAGGATTCCTCGATAGCGCGTTGCAAATCGATCATCTCTTGAAGATCAAGACGCATCTCATAATCTTGCCTTGGGTCGTATCTTGTGACCGGGGTCACCCCCTTAAGAGGCATTAACGACACATCTTGGGCAGCGCGACGTCCGGAAACGAAAGACTTGAAAAAGGTCTCTTGCTCGTACAAAGGGTCCATCACAAGGGTTGAGGCAACAGAACTGCTGGCACACATCAAAAAAAGACTAAGACTGTGCAGCGCCTTTCTGGTCTTAAGATTGATAGTCATTTTTTACTCCATAAATTGAAACTATGTCTAGATGGCAATTTATAAAGTAAAAAAACGGAAATTATAAATGATATTACATCAATACTTGATTGCAGAAAATGCATATGCTTTTTTTGACATATTTATTTCATTTTGTGAAATATTATTAATTTACATGGGCTAACTTACAAGTAAGTGGGCCCATGTGATTCTAATACATGGGTTTTCTGTACTCTATGCCCTTAAAGACAGCGCGGATCAAAAACTTGAAACCTCCTGGGCTAAGAGCGCCGTCTGTGCAAGCGTTCTCTTCCTTGGGTAAGAAACCCGTTTTTTTTCCAAGAGCAATCATGGCCAGGTTGTCTTGCGTGGTTAAAAAAGAGACGCGCTCAGCCACAGGAAACAGTTCTTTCTTAGCCGTACAAATGGCCACAAAACTATTTACAGCTTGGGTTCCGTACGTTTGTCGACGCGCGCTCACCTCGATCCAAAGTGCGCCAAGCCTGAGTGTTTTTTCTTCAGGAAGATAGCGAAACGCCAAAAAACCAATTTCTTGATTTCCCTCCCTTTTGAAAAGGCGAAAGCCTTTTTCAACCATAGAAATTTCCACAGCCTTCTCAATATCAATGGTTTCTGAGTATGTCAGATAAAGATTTGGCCCAGTTTTTGAACAATACTTTTTATTGACCACAAAGGGCTCTGACGCTTGAGGAGAAAGGGGTTTTTGTAAAAAAGTGGCGCTCGTAGATTTTTGATTAGTTTCTAAAGAGGGCAGGGGAGTCGGGTGTGCCTCCTCGTTCTTAAGAGGGATTTTTTTAAGAAGATATGTATAGGACGGGTTCACAGAATACAAATATGTTTCTTGAAATCCGTCCGCCAACGCCGCTTCCAAAAGCTTGGTGTCATCCTTTAAACAGAGATATGCAAGATGACAGATCTGTGGGGGAAGCTTTGTTTTGGAGGCTTTGAAAATCCCACTTAAGGTCTTAAAGACCTCAGGTGCCTGGGATGGATTTTGGAGCGTCACTGATCTGATCTCCACCAGCTGCCTTTTATTATCAAGGGCCGTCTCAACGAATCCAATGTTAACGTTGGATTTAAAATCACGCACGGTGAATCCTTGATCTTGCCATTGAAGATAAAGAGGGCTAGCGGCCTGAGTGCGTCTAAAGGGCTTACTTTTGGCGAACAAGTCCTGCAACTCTGATGCACTGGCCTGACAGGTAGCCATAGCGAGGCTTAACACAAAGGCCGCATAATAGTTTTTTTTCAAATGAAACTCCTTTTTTAAAGACTGTTTGTCTCCTAGCAATCTTTTCTTTCTTGTGTCAACAGGTCGGGCTATAGGAGTCGCAAGTAAGGTGTTCTTGTCTTGACAGACCATAAAACCCTTGGCATTGCTTGCACAAAACATAGGGGGTTTCCCATGAAAATTCTGATCAGCGCCTGCCTTTTAGGCGAAAAAGTCCGGTACGACGGCAAGGATAATTTTCTGAGTCACCCAGTTTTAAAGAACCTCTATGATAAGGGGCATTTCGTCGTGATCTGCCCCGAGGTCGCGGGCGGTCTTCCCATTCCGCGCCCACCCGCCGAGCGCCAACACACAGGTCAAGTCCTCACGCGGATGCAAGAAGATGTGACAGAGGCGTTTACGGTCGGTGCGAGGCGCGCACTTGCCCTTGCCAAGGAAAATAACTGCAAGCTGGCAATCTTAAAGGCGCGTAGCCCCTCATGTGGAAACAAAGAGATCTATGATGGTACGTTTTCCAAAACCCTTGTCCCCGGCATGGGTGTGACGGCAGAGCTTTTAACGCAAAATGGCGTCACTGTCTTTAATGAAGAAGAAATTGATCAAGCCATCGCTTTTTATGAAACTCTTACAAAGGAGGTGTAGGAAGCGTACTCCCGCTTTTTGTTTCTTAAAGCAAATAGCCAAACACCAAAGACTCCAACAGTGATCATTAGCAACGATCTTCCTACAGGCCCACTCCCTCTATGCCCATGGGTGAGGAAACCCGTTTTGAGACGCCTGACTCATTTGGGTATAAAACGACGTGGCTTGCCATCGCCGACACAACGCCTGAAGCGGTGATAAAGGCATTCGGATTTAAGGAAACACATCCTGTTTACCATAACGCGGGTCTTCGTTTTGTAGAGAAACAAATTTATACCTATCACTTAGAGCCCTATGTCTTTGTCACACCCGCTATCAAAGGATATATTTTTTGTGATTGGCAACCGCTTGCTAGACAAAGCCCTTCCAACCCCAGATGAAAATCCTAACCATAACGTGCTTACCTTTTTTCAAGAACTTACTCAGGATTTTCAAAATTTCTCTTTTTTCTCTATTGACCGTGTGAGTGACGAATATGCATGGGCAAGAGTTCTAGACGGCCATATCCAGCGCATCATGATGTATTTTGATGGAGAAGCGGCGTTTGAATACGGCGACCTTACGCCAGAAGAAACCTCCTTGAACCTGGATCCTCACGCGCCCCATCCCGATGACTTTTTTAATGTCCATGAAGATCACGTCATCAAGCTTGCTAAAAGATGGTCCTTTGATCCAACCGCGATCCAGGATCTTCCACCCCTGACGGAACCTGGCTACGTGTGCGGATTTCCGTGGTATGACGTTGTCGGATCATCGAATAGCTTGTAGCATAAGACCTGTATTCTATAAAAAATGGGCAAATACGCTCTAATAATTTACAATTTTAATTGTTCAATTTCAAGAAATTAGATGTCATATTATTTAAATATGACGGCGCATTATTGCTTTTTATATCACGACGTCCTACAAAAAAACCATCATCGCGCGCTTTGAGACAAAAAGCTCTTTCTTTTTCCTAAAGAAAGAGAAAGGGCATTTACATCTTAATTTTTTATAATCCTTAAACCTAGCGGGAGAAATCTATGCGTCTATTTAAAAAACTTTACCTTGCAGCTTTAAGCATCAGCGTTTTAAACGCTGGTCTGCCTGCACGTGCAACCCTTTGTTTTGATCTTGATTATGATAAAACGTCTGCTTTTACCACACAAAGTAACCCTTCCGTTTTATTGACCATCAGCCACGAAATGGAAAACCATGAAAAAATTTTTAGTATAACATTTGTCCTACCAGAGAATGAAGACGGCACTCCGTTTAACGGCCTTTCGGTTGCTGGCATGGTTGACAAAAAAGATCCACGACTGGGGCGACTTGCCATTGATTCTTTTACGCAAGACGGACTCCATATGTGGGCTGTGGATGCCAACGGACAAAAAAGCCTTGTCTCCGCGGACAGATTTGGATGGCTTCACGTGCATGAACTTGATCTGAGTGGATCATACAAACTTAGGTCCGTAGGGGCCATTCACTTTGCAAGTCAGCATACCCAATCAGACACCCTTCATCTTGACGGGCCGTTTTATTTGAGTGGGACGATTCATGCTCATGAGCTGACCATTTCCGAAAGAACACCTTCCACTCAGTGGGCAGCCCTTGCAGGTCTGACCATTGAGGGGTTAAGACCCCCTGAGGATTTTTGCTATGGCGAGGTGGAGTTTAGAAAGCAATCACATATGAACGTCAGACAACACATGATCAAAAATCAAAATCCCCTCGTAAGCAGGCATCATCATGGCAGCGTTGCGATTGAATACCCAACTCCAAAGCCCGAGCCCTCTTTGGTTTTTGAATCAAGGCCTTTTATGTCAAAAAGTAATATGCCGTCACCCTTTAGATTTGATTTGTTATCCCCAGGAGAGCTTGAAGAGGTTGTTCACTTGACGCCCCCCCCCACGCGTGTACAACCACGATCTGATTATGGTCGGCGACATATCACCCATCACCCTGTTTCCAAACAGGGGCGCTACCTTAAACATGATAAAATTCTTTCCTCACTTTTATGAAGGATGTCAGGCCTATCCTGATTTGAAAAATAAGACGATTTTAACCTTTAAGCCAATGCCCCGCGATATCTTTGAGCGAATTGAAAAAATGAGTGGTTTTGGTCAGGCGTCAAGGATAAACGGATATTTGCGACTATTGAAAACCTCGGATAACCCATGGGTCATCCTCACCCTGGCACATCACTTGCACGAGCTTACGCAAAGCAGGCTGAGCATCAAAGATTTTTTCACAAAACTTCTTCATCAAAAAAGAACATTACTGATCAAATCAGGTTCGGCTGATGAAAGCGAAAAAGAAGCTCAAACAGTGTCTGAGCAATAATCATGTGTCCCTCACGCTAAAACGAGTGAGGGACACAGAATACCCAACAATTCTTGGTTTAAAAAACTCTGCATCCTAAACTTTCTGTTTATAATAAGTAAGATACTCTATTTTTAAGTATCTTGATTAAGATAAACGCCATGGCACCTTACCCTTTGAGTGAAGAAACATGCTCACTGACATTGGAACGCCTTCTAAAGGGCGAATATGAGGCTCTTGAGACTTATCACACGGCCCTGAGACACCTTAACAACCTCTCATACAGAATCCGATTGTTGTCCTTCATGGAAGATCACGATGCCATAAGGGAGAATCTTACAAACTTTTTGAAAATCCACGGATCACATTGGCTCGCAAACGCCGTCCCAGACAGCACTTCGTGGGCTGATTGGGCCGTCTTATTTGCGAGTCTTGGGAGTGATCATGAAGTACTGCACTGCGTGAGCCAACAAGAAGACGCCATGAGATTAGCCTACGAAAAAGCAGACTATGACGACATGTTGTGGCCAACTGCTAGGAAGATTGTCGAGCAGGGCCTTGCGGATACGCGGCGACACTGGCACTGGCTCGAAGGTGAGCTGAGCAAAATTTAATCTCTCCCTTCCTTTTGGTAACAAATATTAGAAGATCTTCCAAAATTTGGACATCCCTCATGAAATAGAAATGAAATTTTTATTTGGCAGCGAAAATTTTTTTGAGTTTTAAAATAAAGTTTAAAAGCTAAGAGATCAGTCAACTTTCGCACGCTATAGAAAACTGGCAATCTCAAGATGGGCGCAGTTGGGTGATGCTCAAAAGGAGAGATATTATGGTCACATTTGTAGGAATGAGAGAAGATTTTGGTGAAGAGTTAAGTAACTTATTAGAGCTGGAATACGACGCTTTGGAGGCTTATGAGGCGGCGGTTAATAGGCTTTCTGACAAAGAGTACAAGGATAAATTGTCGCTTTTTATGCAAGATCATCAAAGGCATATCGAAGAAATTTCAAAACTTTTAGAGTCGCGCGGCCTAAACGCCGCCACGGGCCCAAGTATTGGCAAGCAGTGGGTCACAAAAGGAAAAGTGGTTCTTGCAAACTTAGTAGGTGACCTCACCATACTTCGGGCCATGCACAGTAATGAAATCGATACGAATACAGCGTACGAGCGTATGTATTCACACGACCATCACTGGCCAGAAGCCAAAGACATGCTCCGCCGTGCCCTAAGCGATGAGAAGCGTCATAAGGAATGGTTAAATCAAATCATTGAAGACGCCTGAAATAAGAGATGCCCATGGATTCACCCCAAACCAAGGAGACAGAAATGCCCAACATCTTAAAGGAAGAAAGACCGACCACAGCGCCCTCAAAACCCGAAAGATTAGATTTTGAGCAGTACCGCTTGCTGTGCGAGACAGTGAGTAAGAATAATGATATGCGCGAGCAAGCTAACAATTTTTGGACGACGGTGAACGTCGTGCTCATTTCTGGCATTGCTTACATTAAAGATGCGAAAACCATTGATCTTTCTCACAAGGGAACGTTCATGTGGATTGTCTTGATCCTGGGATACGTTTTAAGCCTCACGTGGCTTTCATATCTAACACGGGTAAAGAAAATAGAGGAAACAGGCGCCGCCATGCTTGTGGAATTTGAAACCCATTTGCCCTATAAAATTTTTACACGGCTTAATGGGGGAAAAAGCAGGGAAGGGAAGGCGCCTTTAACTTTTTCAGAGCTTTCGGTACCCCTTGTCTTTTTGCTCGGGTACGTCTTTTTTACCATAGGCCTTGTGTTTTTTAAAAACGAGGCGATCAGCCCCTCGTTTTAAGAGAGCATCAGGGAAAGGAGAAGTCCTTTCCCTGATGTTATTCATCTTTTAAAACGACCACGTCTTGCCAAAAATCTATCAGTTTACGTGTGGATTCCACAAGCTCGCTCATTTCGTAGGATTTACACATGTAGGCACAAGCACCGCTCGCATAAGCTTTTTTCAAGTCCGCATAGTTCAAACTACCAGTCCAAATAATCACCGGGATATGGAAAAAATTTTTACTGCTTTTCAAATAGCGCAGGAACTGAAATCCATTTTGGTTAGGAAGGTTAATATCAAGAAGGATCAAATCTGGAAGCCTAGACGGGGGATTCCTTAAATACTTTTCTGCCAAGTCCGGCGCATTAAACACATGAATACCGACCTTCTCATTCACATCTTTGATGCATTCGACCAGAATTTCGGCGTCCGTCACGTCGTCTTCCACAAGCATAATAGTCAAAGGCCTTTTTAAATCTTGATCGGTAATATGTTGAATGCGTACTGAGTCATCATCCACTTGACTGAAAAAGTGTTCGATGGGGACTGTGTAAATTTTGGAAAGTTTATACAGCGCTTCTGAGCTAATTTTTGTATCACCTTGCTCGTACTTAAAAAGGGTTTGATGGGAAACACCCATTTGCTTTGACGCCTCTTCAAGGGTCATATTTCTTTTTTTTCTATAATGTTTTAGCTTTTTGCCAATCTGTGAATTTATGTTCATGGTATCTCCTTATTTGGTTTTCAATGTAAACTTGACAGAAAGACCCGTGCCACTTTTGTTGGGTTTAGCCCAAATACTACCATTGTGCTTTTCAATGATTTTCTTACAGATCGCAAGACCAAGTCCTTTTCCTGGTACATGATGGTGTCCACGCCTAAAAGGTTTAAAAATATGCTTTGCCGACGTGTCCTCAAGGCCTCGCCCATTGTCACACATGGACACAAGCCATGTTTCTTTTTCCAAAACTGTCTCTATTCTGATTTTTAAAGGTCTATCTGAATGTCTATATTTAATGGCGTTGGATAGGAGATTACTAAAGACTTGCACCATGAGCACTCGGTCAACTTTGACAGTGGGCAAGTAAGAAATGGTAATAGTGTGCTCAACTTCTTCAAGATAGATATCATTCATTTTCACCGCTTCTTGAACGCACTCGTGCAAAGGAATTGATTTTAGCTTAAGCGCATGGGAAGAAAGCTGAGAGAAGGTCAAAATATCTTCGATCAGGGTTTTTGCAAAATTGACGAGGTCTTTAATTTGTTCAAGGACTTTTGTTTGGTCGCTATCTAAATCGTCGTTTTGATATTGGAACTTCGAGACAAGAAGCTTTATTTTTCGAAGCGGCGTTTGAACGTCGTGGGACATAACAAAAGCAAAATCTAGCAGTTCCGAGTTTTGCTTAGTCAAGCGCTTGTTCAGGAATACAATTTGTTTAAATCGCAGATCTAGTTCTTTTTGAAGCTGATCGATACTGTCGATCAAAAAACGTATATTACTGATTTCGGTGTGACCAGAAGCAGTACCTGGTATTTTTTTGCGGCCCGTGAGGCGCTTGAGTGAGTTGGTTATGTCATCCAAGGGAATAATGATGGACTGGGTGATCCCAAAAAGTAAAAAAATCACCACATAAAGGACAGGAATCAAAAATGAGAGTTTTTTAAGGGCAAGGCTTTCAAAGTGATCTTCTAAATCAGAAACCCAATCTCCGGTCCCAACAATCCAACCCCACGGCTCGAAAATTTGAGCGTAAAAGATTTTATGTTCACGGTGTCCGTCACGGTCAATGTAGCCTTCTACAGGGCGGTGCGTTCTTTGAGACGCTTTGAGAAGGGCGGCCACCTTGGGAATATCTTCTTTTTTAAGTTCATTGTTTGTGCGTCCAATGAGTTCAAACTGACGATCATCCTTTTGATTAAGCTCCAAAATGAAGTACCCATTTGCAGGACAATGATAAATACTGTCTAAAAGTCTTTTTGCTTTTGCTTGAGCCTCTTGGAGGGTTACCTCCCCGTCCAGAACGCGCTGATGATAAAATTCAAGAATCGTAACCGCCTGAGCAGAAAGGGAAATAAGGTTTTTATGCCGTGCATTGTAAAGCGTGACCCTGTCTAAATATAGATCAAGACCTAAAATGACGGCATACAAGAACATAGAACTATAGCCAAGAAACTTAAGTTTGTTTTCAATGGAAAAACGACTTAATATGTTAATAATCTTATCCAAAGTATGTCCTTCTTTACGGGTACGTTTTGTAAAACCCCATCTTTGTATCTGCCTCACCTTACATATCTTTAGGCCAGTGCGTCAGAAAAAATTAAGTTCCTTTATGCATATTTGCGACCTCAGGCTGCCTGGAACCCGTCATCCCAAGAAACTTTTCTATTATAATCAGCAACGCAATGATCCAGTGCCTGTGAAAGGGGGTTTGATTCTAAGTAAAAGGACAATTTCTCCTCTACCCAGCGACGAAAGAGAATCGAGAAAGCTTCAGCTGGAAGAGAAGCGCTTGTGATTTGGTGATGGATGCCAAGATCCCAACAAGCCCTCATAAACATAAGAGAAGAAGCTTGAGGGTCTGTGCCGGTCGTCAGGTAAAGGTCGTTATCCAATGCAGGGTCACCCTCAAGGGCTTGATTTAGGGCAAGAAGCCAATGCCAGGTTCGGCACGACGCGGCAAAAGTGTGGCCCTTCACACTGCCACTGCGAGCGTCCATGACAAAAATGATTTTTAAGTCTGCCCATCCATGGGCTTTATAAGAGAACATATCCATTTGCCATAACGGACTTTGTGGCTGCTTTTGAATGGTCTTGTTCACAAAAACGTGAGCGGGCACAGGCGTAGATTCCCATTGATCAATTTTTTCCAAGAGGTGGGTCACTACCTTTTTGGAAACGTTTATATTTTTTGAGTATCGAAGATATGACCAGATACGCTCATCGCTCCAGGTCGGCACCATCTTTTGTATGCAAGTTAACGAGTTAATCAGCTTGACCTCATCATAAGGTGCGTTTTCTTGGCTCGATATGTGTTGTTGCATCAACCATTCCTTTCAACTGAGCCGTACGTCACACGCGTGAGAGTAAAACGTTTTTCTTTTTAAGCTTAATTTAAAAAATAGGCTTTTTTCACCCATGAGGTGAAGAGGTTCGTGAAATGCTTACTTCTCGAAAAAAACCGCTGTTTCCAGCAAAAAAAATTCAAAGGTCCAAAATGTTTAAAACAACACAGCTTCTTCAACTGGAAACATTCATGTCACTTTGAAATGATGAAAGCATCAAGAGTGAAAATCATCTTGAAAGAACAAGGAGAAAAAAATGACAAATTTTATTACTGGTCACGCAACATCGGAAAAACCTTCACTGTCTCTCTTCAAGGAACTTATTCCGTTTATAGAGGAGGTAGATTTTCCAGCTTTGAGGGAAGACCTCATTCAAGAGGCGGAACGCCGTCATGTTCCGTCTCGGTTGTCCCTCTTTTTAAAATGGATGGACGGGCGGATTTATCAATCCTTATCGGATGTTGAGGCGGCTTTTTACAGAATGACTTGTGGCCTTCAAAAATCGACGATTTATGAGCGGTGGTAAGGGTTATTGAGATCTAAAAGTCTTTGTGCACTTTAATAAGCCAGGATTAAAACCATTACAATACAGCACAAAAGGAGGAGAAGAAACGCGAGTTACGAGTAATTGGTGATCACCAGATCGTTTCTGGTGAAAAGTGTACAGGCTATTAAAAAATATAGTAATTTTAGGAGAAGAACATGTCAGATACAGTAAGTGAACTAAAAACTGCCCTTGAAAAGGGAGAGACGACGCTTCTCGAGCAATGGGATGAAGTTAAGAGCTACTTACGCGGCGCAGGCTTTCCCATGACAAAAGCCGCTTTGGTAGAACAAGCCAAATCCCTCAAGGCTCCTGAAGCCGTCCAAGATTTTGTGACAAAACTTGCTGATCGCACGTATGAAACTTTGGAAGATGTGTTTCAGGCCGCTAAAGACATAATTCACCGCCGGTAAAGGAGGAATCACATGAAAAACATCGTATTTATCGCAACTATCCTTGTTCCCCTTGTTCCTTTTTCCTTGAAAGCAGGGCGCCTGCAAATCGTCAACGAAAACAAAAAGGAGCTTACTGTAGAAGTGCGTGCAAGTGGAGATCCTATGACAGAACGTCTTGCAAAAAGGACCCTTGATATCCCGCCTGAACATTATTACGAGTTTTATGTTTCCCCCTCTCATTTAAAAGGCAAAAGCCTCTTTTCCATTGACGGAAGTACGAACCCCTTAACACCTGGTGGTTCTTGCAAAAATATGAGTGTGCACAAAAATTACGAAGTCACATTCAAGAACGATACCCTCGGTACGACCTGTTTTGCAACGGAACTAAAGTCATAGCTTTCTTCTCTATCTCCAAGACCAACTTGGGCCGCGCCCTGCGCGGCCTTTTTTTTTGTTACCTCTTAGGGTGCTGCTTCAAGATTGTTGGTTTGTTTAAAGATCCCCCCCTCGTTCAACTAGGGTTTCATGATTTAATTTGCCACACTTAAATGTAAGGTAACTTATTGAAAGGAGTTGATAATTATGAACAAGAAAAGCAGTTCTCTTCTTAGAGAAATGTCTCAAAGAAAACGTGAGATCCGGCCCAGTTCTATTAAATAGGGCTCTCTCAGGAAAGGCAATGTAAGTGGCTCTAACGTTTGCGTTGAGCTACTTATCAAAGATTTTGCTGGCACGGTATATAAACACTTTGTACCAGCACAAACCAAATGAACGTACTAAGGGCGGCCCAGTGGGCCAGCGAACATATAGGAGGAAATCATGACAGGCACAACAGAAGGTGGTAAAAAAACCGCAATGGGTGGTACAGGCGATCCCCACAAGGCAAGCCCAGCCGCAGTAGAGCACTATATCAAGGGTGCTCATTTTCCAGCTGATAGAGACGAACTCATTGAACTCGCAAGCGAAAACAACGCGCCTGACGATGTTATGGATGTGCTCAACAATTTTTCTGACCAGGAATATAACTCCGTCATAGACGTGGCCAGAGAAGTTGGCAGGATTGACGCGCGCACTCAAGATGGGCGTCAAAGCAGCACATCTTCTAAAACTAGCAGTCAACGAGACAGCGATAAGAATAAGGACGACGAGCGTAAAGACCGCTCAAGTGACAGGTCCCACAAGCAAGGCGCCAAGTAAACTTTGTTTGGTGGGCCGCTTTTCTATCAAGCGGCCCACTTATCGCAAATGTGCAATATGGAGTCATAAAATGTATAAGCATCATGAAGATATGAACGACGAGCAGACTGAATCTAAGGCTTCCCATCAAGAAGAATCGTGGAAGGCTTCAAGGGATTACCTCGAGAAGATGCAGTTTCCAGCGGATAAGAAAACTTTGCTTGAACAAGCCAAAGAGATCCGTGCTCCCTCAGATGTGCTCACTTTTCTGGGTCGTCTTACCGACAAAACCTACGAATCCCTTGAGGATTTGTGGGAGTCTGCAAAAAAACCCATAAACCACTAAAGGGGAGTTAAAAGCATGAAAAATTCATTGGTACTGGCTTTAATAGGAGGCGTCTTCTCAGCCTTTGTAGTGAAGGCTGATAGACTGCAAATTGTCAATGAAAACAAGAAAGAGCTGACCGTTAAAGTGCGAGCTGAAGGAGCCGCTTTGACGGAAAATCTTGCAGAACGCCGGATTAATATCCCAGCAGAACACTACTATGAGTTTTACGTCAGCGCGTCTGATCTGGGCGGGAAAAGTTTGTACTCTATTGAAGGTGACACAAACCCTTTTACGCCAGGGGGCTCTTGTAAAAATATGAGTGTGCATAAGAAATACGAAGTTATCTTTAAAAATGATACTCTTGGCACAAGCTGTGTTGCAAGAGAACTCACGTCTTAGCCTTTCTCACCTTATCTGCTAACCACACCTGGCCGCGCAGTGCGCGGCCTTTTTTTGTTACCTCTTAGGGTGCTGCTTCAAGACTGTCAGTTTGTTTAAAGATGACCCCCTCGTTCAACTAGGGTTTCATGATTTAATTTGTCACACTTAAATGCAAGGTAACTGATTGAAAGGAGTTGATAAATACAGATCTGAAAAGGGGTCTTGCCCTTGGCGAAGTAAGTCAGTTTGTGGGAGGTCTTACCGGTATAATCTTAGACAGCCAAAGGGCCTCTACGCCCCTGGTAACGGTGATTAGCCCGTCTGCCTCAGTAAGGCGGGCGAGGGTTGTCGTTAAGAATACATTTTTATGAAAATGCCAGCAGGTTTGGCATCCAACATATAGGAGAAGATCATGGCCATCAGTACACAGAGCCCTAAAAAGTCTTCGGCCACCAAAAGGACGGGTAATCACAAGGTTAACCCGCCAGCCGTTGAAAAGTACATTGAAGGGATAGAATTCCCCACAGACAAAAGCGCCTTGGTGGAGCTAGCCGCCGAAAATGGCGCCCCCGACGACGTTATGGAGATACTGAATAAATTTTCTGATCAAGAATACGGTTCTGTGATGGACATTGCACGGGAAGTCGCAAGAATCGATGAAAATCCTCGGGACAGTCGGTCCAGCAAGCCCAAAGACACAGACAAAGAAAAGAACGAGGAGAAGGCGACACACGCCAATGGTAAGGCACAACGTAGCCCCTCTGGAAAGGAGAACACGCCAAAGCGTGCGTCTAAATAGGACTTTAGGGGCCGGGGCCCCTGTAAACAGAAACGCTTTAAGCCCACCATGAACATAAGGAGATTTTAAAATGTTTGATCCATACATTGGTCCCACGGACGAAGACGACGATGATGCCCATGAAAAAGCCCCCAGCGAAAGCTGGAAAGGATCTCAGGAATATCTTGAACAAATGCAGTTTCCCGCAAACAAAAAAACACTTCTCGAGCAAGCAGCTGACATAAGAGCGCCTGCGGACTTAGTGGATTTTCTCTCAAGAGTGGTCGACAAAACCTATCACTCTCTTGAGGACTTATGGGAATCTGCAAAGAAAGCTATCAACCACTAAAGTAAAGGTAACACCATGAAAAGCATTATATGCCTCACCTTAGCAGCCTGTTTTTTGGCACCCGTCGTGGTCAAGGCTGAAACCGTAAAAATTGTCAACGAGAACAAGAAAGCACTTTCGGTTAAGATTTGTGCTGAAGGATCTTCAATGACTGAAAAACTGGCACAAAAACGTGTTGATATTCCGGCTGAGGAATTCTATGAATTTAATGTCTCATCCGAAGACCTCAATGGAAAAAGTTTGTATTTCATAGAAGGGGATACGAATCCGTTCACGCCGGGTGGATCATGCAAAAATATGCATGTGAGCAAAAAATACAGAGTGACCTTTAAAAACGATACCCTTGGCACCAGCTGCGTCTCAACTGAACTGGATTCCTAGGTGTCTCACCCTAAATCCTGGAAGGGGAGGCGTCCCTTTCCAGGATTTAGGTCTTTATGGTCGACAGCACATCTACTGCCTGCATCCATATCACCAAGACGTTTAAAAACTCTCATTTTCTTCAACTATGACGCCCCGCATAAGGGTGCAAAGATATAGATAGGACGGTCATAAAAAAGGAGCACAAACCCATGTCAGATAATGTCCTTGTAACACTGCAACGGTGGACGTGCAGACCACCAAGTCCACGCCTGCCGCACCGCACACCTATGTACAGTGTCATCCCATGTATTTAGAAAGGGAAGGAAAAATCATATGAAGAACGTTTCTTTATTAACTGCTTTTTTTGGGGCAATTTTTTATTTACCCCTTCAAGCGGGGTCTTTGAGCGTTGAGAATGAAAATCCCAACACGCTTACGATCCGGATTTTCGCTGCAGGCGTGTCTTTGGTAGAAGACCTCTCAGAAAGTTGTTGCAGGATGCGCGGCGGGGACTCGTGCAAATTTCATCTCACACCCCAGCGTTTTCAAGGAAAAGATCGATACAACATTGAAGGAGAAACAAATCCCTTCACGTCCAGTGGGGTATGCCGAAATTTAAGTGTGCACAAAAACTATAAAGTCATTTTCACCAATGATACCGTTGGCACCAGCTGTATGGCTTTTGAATTAGCACCATAAGGACCAGTCTTCTCCCAGGAAAAAAGTGACCGAGACGGCCGTTGTGCCGTCTCGGTCACTTTTTATTTATTTTTGACATTTTTCATTTGAGATTTATACCATAGGTACTATAAATAATAACTATAATGAATAATTTTAGTTTAAGATTTATACATGAAAAATAATTATATTTTAAAGGCAACGCTTACCACAGGCATTTTTTCCTTTATTTTTGGTATGTCCCTCATGGCCAGCAACCCCTCTGACGCAGAAAAGGAAGAACCACAAGAGTCTCTAGCAAAGCTGGGCCCTTTGTTTAACGAGGAGAATTTTGAATTAGGACAAATAGTTTTATCTCACCTTTCTTTGAAAGAAATCATCGAACTCTCAACGGTTTCTAAATCATGGCATGATTTATGTGAAGAGCCAAAAAAAGGAGCCACAGCCAGAATCCTAACCACAGCTTCACCCGTCAATCCTTCTCTGTTTCCAGAAGATCTTTTAAAAGAAACCTTGGATAACGCCGTTGGACAACAAGGTTATTTTATCCCAGGACGGGGTATTTTTCTTGATCAAATGTGCCTTTCTGAAGGCGTTAGAGCACTGCCTTTTGAAAAAGTTCTCTGTCATGAAGACATTCAACGCGCTTGTTTTCAAGGGGTATTTGGCATGCCCTTTCCTGAAGACGCCTTAGAAAAAGAAAAGGCCCTCGAATACTTAATGGCACTTTTCCCATCGGTGATAATACACATGTGAGTGAAAAGACATTTGAAAAGCTTCAAGAGGCCGTTAAAAAGCACTATGAGGACCTTGGCACGCAACAGCCTCATATCATGTTCTCAAGTCTGGCAAACCTTGATGAAACAGCTAAAGAACGCTTGGGGATGATAGCTCATAGAATCGTTGTTCGTGACACAGACATCAAGGAAGCATATGCAAATCTTTATTACGCTTTGAAGACCCATGAGGATCATGAGATGGTCCTTAGTTTTGGGAGTCAGTGGTTTGTGAAGGACGGTGTTCTTAATCTTACCCCACGAGATTTACCCCAATCTTTGCGCCATTTAAGATTGGTCGATCCCAAAGGAGCAATCACAAAAATTAAGTCCTATTTCCTCAACGGCCATGACAATTTAGTCTCGCTCAATATCAACGGTCTTTACCGCATCACCGAAATCGACAAGTTCTTTTTGAATAACTGTCATAACCTTGAAACTTTAGATTTGGCAAGTATAGGGGGTCTAGAAAAAGTGGGCCTGTCCTTTGCAGCGCATTGCAGTCGTCTTACGGACGTGCGCATGAGTCGCTTGAAAAGGCTTACGGCGGCGGTGGGTGGGTCTTTCTTGTCAAGGGCACCTCTTAACGCGTCTTCTTACAAAGGAACTTTCGGTGCCCTAAAGGAACGGGGATTGATATAAGTCTCGCGCCTTCATTTGCCCCACGGGTGTGACTATTTTTCTAGAGTGATAGTTGTGGGGCATTGCATGGCATATTCAGGGTGATCTCTCAAGGCCATGGCTCATAAAGAATGATAGCCCATGGATCATAGACTAGAATCTATGATCCAAGCCAAACTCTTAGGGCCGGTTTACAAGGTACTATAAAGGTACTGGAGATTTTTCGCCCGTGGATGGTCCGAAGGAAACAGCGCTTGATGTTTTTGAAGCGCCGCCAAAGCTCTGTCGTGATCATGGATGTGCAGAGCTGCTTTGAGTATTTTTTCATAAAGTTCGCTTACATCATCAAACGTCAAATGCGAACAAGTATTTCTATAGGTGTTCTCTGCCTGCGTGTACGCGTCCATGGCCTTAGTAAAGCGTTTTTGCGCCATAAGTGCATCACCTAAAGCCGTGTAGGCAACGGCTTGCCTTCTATTTTTACCATCTCCCTTAAACACATCTGCGAAAATGGCGATTGCTTTTCTGGCGGAGATCTCAGCGGCGTCCTCCTGACCCATAAGGCTTTCACACTGAGCGCGATAAATTAAGGTTCTGCCAACGATATCTGCATGCTCTTGCCCCCCGGTGCATTGCATCGCATGGGCATAAGCTTTTCTAATTACCTCAGCCGCCTCTTTGGTTTTCCCCATCTTTAGAAGGGAGGCCGCGCGCAGGCTTTTAATATAATGGCCTGGGACTTTATTGATTTGTGGGTTCATTTTTGCAAAGGCATCCAGTCGATCAAGGACGGTAAGGCAGGCTTTATAATCCCCGCGATCCTGGACTAATACTGCATAAATTAGATCGATAGCCATGGGCCCCGAGCCATCCCTTGCCCTCCCTTGGACCATTTCTGCTTCTTTTACAAAGCGAAGCGCTGTGTCAGCGTCCCCGCGCCAATAATAGTAGAAAGCAAGATTGTTAGCCAAAAGGCGGACATATTCTTGGTTGTCTTGGGTTGTATCAAGACGTATAAAAGCCTCTCTTGCCAAATGGGCTTCATCGATGGCTTCCTCGAGAGTCCCTAAAATTAATTTAACGCCGCTGTTAACGCTATGGAATGTGGCTATAAACTGCGGATCTTTCACGGTATCAGAGGCAATGAGACTGGCCAACCTTTTAGAGAACTCAGCAGCAAAGTCATACCTGCGCGCGACATAGAAGGTATAGTGAAAGAGCTTCACCCCAATATTCAAAGCCTCATGGGGGGACATTTTGTCTAAGTAACTAACAAAATGTTGCAAGTGATGGCGAAGGGATGGTTTTTATTTTCAAAAAAGGTAATTGCTTCATCTACCTTAGCGGGGAGCCTTTTAGAGAACATAGACGCGCCAAGCGCAGCCGCTTGTCTATTGAAGGTGAACCGTTTTCTTCTCTCGTTGTGTTAGAGCTATTTTGCGTACTTACGGTATGGACATATTATGCATGGAGCTTTATCACATTATTACCCCTTATTTCCCTTTTGGGGAAATTATCCACCTGTATGGGCAACGCGAATCTAAGGTGCCCCCCTTCAAGGCTTTTTACTTGAATTTTAAGAGCTTCTCCTAATTTTTCTACTTGTTGTGTTGAGAGTCTCATGAAACCCAAATCTATATTTTCATCCAAATTCTGTGTTAAAGGACCAAGAACAACACCGTTTACCCGTATCTCTAACTCAACACTACTTTCAAGGGAGTGGGCACACACATCAATGGTAGCGTCCTGGTAAAGCTTGGCCAGTAATGATTTGATTTGCGCATAAAAATACAACTCAAGTAACTTCTCATCGCCTTTTAGCGCAAGAGATTGTTCCATTTTTCTGATTGATAAGATGATACGTGCCCTTAACAGGGTCGGCATCAAGTGACTTTTTACCTTTTCCAAAAGGTCTGTGATATTAATTTGATCCTTTGGGCATGGCTCAAAATTCTTTTCCTTAAGATGAGTGGTTATCTCTTTGATTTCTCGAACAATTATAAACGTGTCATCATCACCTAGAGAGCCTTTTTCGACACCGCTTGACAGAATCATGGCAAGATCAGACAATTTGCTAAGCCTTTGGTTATAATATTTTTCAAGGAATGAACGCAGTCTTTTTCGCAGCGTATCTCTGTTTTTTTGATAGTGCAGCAACTCCTTTAAAAGAATCATCTCTTTTTCTAATTGAATATTGACGTCTTTAAGGTGAGCATGGTTTTGAATCAAAGACACAAGGTTTCCTACAGCTTTTTTACGCCCCATAAAGAACGCTGCAGCGGTACCCAGGGCAAAAAAGGTTATCAACGTGAGGCTCACATACATGATCAATATAAGTTCATAGTGATATCTTTTTGAAAAAGAATAGAAAAAATCTCCCATGGGATTATAGAAATATAGCTTTTGACCATCGCCAATCACCAGCACTTCGTCTTGTCCCTTTGCGTGAGGTGTTGTAGAAATTGTTGTCCCTAGTACTTTTTCAACACTTGAAAGGGGCGTACTAAAAACCAGAGAAGTAGAAGATGTATCCAGAAGAGGCATTAAAAAAATCAGCTGCGCGTCCTTTAGGATCATGGCACTTCGCTGGGACGAATCTGTAATAAAGCGATAGTGATAACTTAGTGACACAGGCAGCGCGTCAGATAAACGGTCAAGCAGCTCGACCTCCTCAGGACGAGGCACACCCTCCAAGCCTTCTACAATAAAGCGTGTTTTATGCTCTATTTGATGCTGCAAATTTTCTAGAGCCTCTTTTATCTCACGGTGAAAAGATGCTTTCCTTGATTCTCTCGTCTCGTTGTGATCGTACATGATCACCCCCGCAGCGACGATCACCCCTAAAGCCACAAAACTTGAGAAAATCAAAAACGCCCTTTTCATGAGTGATGCGTAGAGGGTAATCATAGATTGTCTATTCATGGCGTTTTTTTAAGAAAAATACTCCTTTTTATATAGCAAGCATACTCACCAAGTGTCTACAAATTCCGTCCAAGTTGTTTGATATGGCAATAAAACTACGTAAGGGTATCGCGCACCGGGATGAAGGATGCATAGAAGTTCTGTCAAAACTGAGAATCACAAAAGATAGAACGAGCGCTCTTTTTCTTCATTAAAAAAAGGAGAAAGTATAGAGCTTTATCTGACTTTTTAAATCAAATATAAATTTTATCATTATGTAAAAAATTTTATCAATTATCAGACTCTGTATGCTCTTTTCTCAAAGTATCCGTAATATCGATAATGGCGTTTTGCGGCCAACTCTAAATCATCGCCCGAGCTAAGGACTGCTTGAAGAACATCATCATTTATCTGGTAATAGACAGCAGCGACGAAATCAGAGGGGAGAGCAACATCGTACTGTCTTTGCTCATTTCTGCCATAACTTAAATAATGTGTCACGGCAAATGATAGGGGATCTGACGTACTGTGTGAGGCCACGGCCACATCTGGATTTAGCTTTATATAAAGCTCAGCATCGAAATTCTTTGAGACATATGGTCGATTTTCATGAGGACCAAGTACATAGCGATGAAACGCCGCAAAGGCCCATTTATCAGAATAGTTTGTGGCGAACGCTGCGACATCACCATTAAGAGCAAGATACGACTCGGGATCAAAATACTTGTCAGCGTAAGCTCTTTTTTCTTTGTAGCCAAACTTCATGTAGTGATCAATGGCAGCGTCCGATTTGCTTAAGACGCCCACGCCGTAATGTTGTGCCGCATCTTTATTATAATAAAGATACACTTCCGGTGAAAAACCCTGAGGCAAAGGGGCATGTAAATTAGGTCTCAGGGCCGGAGGAAGAGTTGGGTCACGAGGGGGTACGTCTTCTCCATTTCTGATCTCTGGAGATGGGTTTTCCGTCTTGGCTGTAGCGTGATAAGGAGATCCATCTGCTTGATTTGTAATTTGGTTTTCTTGACGATTCTCGGGATAAGAATGATCAAGCTGTCTCATACGTTCTTGCAATTTTTTTGCGATTTCACCGCCGAGGACAAACCCTACACACTTTTGTTTTATCTCTGTATTCTCTTCGTTAACTTGAAGAGATGCATGGTTTTGGCTGATTCCGAGGATCCGCCAAAGGCAGGTCATTTGAGTAAAATTTGTGACACCTTGCATTTTGCCTCATGACTTCACAAAACAAAATAGATGTTATGGATGAATATTTACTTTTTTATGAATTTTTAATAAGCGCGTTCCTCTTTCAAAAAAAGAAAGCGCTATCGCAAGAAATCTTGGCGAACAGTCTGCCGAAGTCTTCAGCAAGGAATTGCATTGGTCTGCACGCCTTCACTAGTTTCTTGATCACAGGAAGAGTAAGAAATCTTCTGAAACCTCTGAGATCCTCGCCGTCGACTTAACTTTTAGAAGTTGCCTTCCTACCAGCATGGGATAACATGCGACATTCTAAATCACCATAGTTGTGTTACCCCCACACCGCGATAATCACGGCGTGGGGGACTCCTTTAACTCTCTTTTTTGTAACGTCGTCCTTCGAAATAACCGAAGTGCGTATAGTGCCATACGGCGTGTTCTGGCCAAGATGACAGGGCCGGAGCATTATAGAGATCTGTATTAAGGTTTAAATACATATTCCAAGAAAAATCGGAAGGCAAAGATACTTTATAGGATCTCTTTTCATGTCTACCATCCCTGAGGAAGTGCTGCTTTGCGTACTCTAGGGCGTTTGGCGTCTTTGCGGCTTCGCTTTGTACGTCGGAGTAAAGTTTAAGGTAAATATCCGCCTCAAAATCAGTGGGTAAATAAGGTCGATCTTCTTGGGGCGCCAACACGTATCGGTGCATCGCCGCAAAAGCAAAGGGGTCTTTTTGCTGCATGGCCACTTCGCGCACATCGGGGTTGCAAGCCAAATAAGACTCTGGGTTAAATTCCTTTGGCATAAATCCTCTTTTTTCCAATCGCCCATAGTTTAGATAATGACTAAGGGCTGCATAATTACGATCTTGGGTTTCTGGAAGATAACCATTCAAATCAGGATTTAACAGCATATAAACTTGTCCATTAAACCCTTTCGGGACCAATTGATCCAAAGGGACAGGAGCTTGCTTTGTCTGCCCAAAAAGTTGCTCAAAGGGTGCCTTATCAAGAATGCTAAATGGACCAAAAACTTGCCTTGCAACGTCATATGCACCATGAGTCGCCCTAATGGTAATTTTTTGGCCTGAATCTTCAATCTGTAAGGTAGGCTGAAATAAAGCACACAGATCTTTAATTTCAGGTTTTGCCAAAAACTTTCTAATGTCCTTGGTGCTATCATTCATAAACTTATAGCTAACACTTGCTTTGTTCATTACACCGAACTCTTGATCCATCAGAGTAAAGTCACAACTTTTCGCAGGCACTGACAAAAACACTGAGCCGAGAAGAATACCATAAACGATTCTTTGAATACGACGCATCATCACACTCCTTTTACATGACACACTATTGGTATGTAGCCAAGATCAGGCGGCGGCGTCAATAAAAAGAGCGCGAAATGAGCACTTCACAGGGTTGAAAAATCAGGGTCAATATCACATTGATAAAAGTGACGAGGAATAGAGGCCTCTTTTTACAAGAGACCTCTATGATAGAATTAATGGGGACGTCCTTCGAAATAGCCAAAGTTCTTATAGTGATCAATGGCATACTTATTGAATGCCTTTATGTCAAAAGTCAAAACACCTGGCTTTTCACCTTGTCTATGGGGAACATCTTTAATAAGACCCTCCTTTACATCTGGATTGAGCTCAAAGTAACGGGTCGCATCAAAGGACTCAAGGGGAACGACGCACACACGACCAGACTCGTGTCGTCCATGATTTAAATAGTGGGTACGTGCAAACTCATCGGGATTTGAGGTTTCTTTGGCGGCCTGCGCGATATCTGCGTTTGCTTTTAGGTAAAAGCCTGTGTCGAAAAAGCGAGGAATAAACGGCCTGTTTTCATGGGCTGCAAGAATATAGTGATGATCCACAGCAAATGACAAAGGTCTTGGATAAGCACGTGCAACACTGGCAACGTCGGGATTACAATCCAAATAGGACTGCGCATCAAAAAGCATATCGACCTGTTTGTAAGACCTAATTCTACCCTCAATATACCCAAAATTCACGTAATGCATAATGCCTGCTCGGTTTCGATCTTCAAGCTCTGGCATGAACATCGCTAAATCTGGATTTTTAGCAAGGTAAAAAAGAGCAGAAAAATCGGCAGGTAATAAAGCATCTAACGTTATTTTATCGTTTGGTGTAAAAGAACCAACATGCCACGTTTGACTTTTTATATTAATTTTTAATTTTCTTGGCATTCCCAGAAGATCTCTCAGAATTTGAGCGGATCCATGTGAGGCGAACACTTTTAAGGTGCCACCCGTATCCTCCACACGAAAAGTTGGCGCAAAAACCGAGGTGACCTCTTTTATATTGGGTTTTGACAAAAGCGCTCTAAACTCTGCATTGGCCGTCCCGTAACACGTCATGGTATACGTTCTTTTTTCCGATCCTGTGTCTTGTTCTATTTGGTAATAGCTGGCAAGGGCACTGACTGCACTCTGCAGTGCCGTCATCATCACAAGAGAAAATCCTTTCACTCAGGTCATAAAAATCTCCTAATACATTCGTTATAGTCAGAAAGGTTTTTATCGCCCTTCCCGCACAAGGCACTTTAGTAAGTCAAGAAAGATTACGCAACCCCGCGAGATATAACATAAAAAATTTCAACAATTTTAACATCTTAGAATAAAACCATTGATGCTTTGAGGAAGACTTCCTTTTTTGACGACACCTATGCTAAATCCTTTTTTATTGTTCACTGGATAAGAAAAAACATGCTTCACTTTCTAAAACACATGGGCGTACTGCTGTGCGGCATCTTCACGTCTTTTGCCGTTGCCCTAGGGGTCTCTTTGATTCAACAGCACACTGGCTATGATATCTTCGACTTTACGTGTTGTTATCTTGTTCCCCTGGGTGCCCTTTTTTGTGGAGGGCTTGCCGCCGCAGGATTTTACGGTGCCAGTCTTCTATTTCATATCCGTGTTTCCTTAAACCTATTTATCCAAATGCTTTTTATTATTGGAGGCGCTCAGCTCTTTATTTGCTGGATGGATTATCAAACGGCCTTGCTTGATGATGGTCGCTTTGTGCATCACTATCTTGGATTTATGGACTACTTTCAAATCACCCAAACAATGGCACACTATAAAATCGGGCGTATTGTAAAAGACACGGGCGAGGTTGGCCTGTGGGGATATGCCATCGTCGCCTTGAAATTCCTAGGCTTTGCCAGCGGTAGCACGCTTGTATACCTGATGCTAAATAAGGTGCAAATCTGTGGGTCGTGCTCAAAATACATGAACACCCTCAAAAGAAAATACCACACGTTTCAAGACCCTGAAGCTTTTGCAGCTTACTGCGACTGGCTCTTTTCCCATGATCTAAAGTCGCCAGAGTTTGGCCAAGCGCTTGCATATATCCAAGATGAAAAACCAAAAAAAGGCTCATGCAAGATCACGCACACGCTCTACGGATGCCCCGAGTGTCAGGCACAAGTTCTTACCCAAGAATCGGCTTCATATGACGGAAAAGACTGGCACAAGATCGAGGACCTTTCAAGATACACACCTGTGCCGCTCAGCCTCCACCTGCTAAGACATATAGGGTAAACAGCTTCAGAGAAAAATCACTGAGAAAGACCCATTGTTTTTGTCAGTGATCTTCTTTTATCATTGATTTGTTTTATTTTTCTCCATAGCGTATTGATGTTTTTAATTTAATTAAAAAGTGTTCATGTCTTTTAAAAAGTGGACTTTCGTTGTTTTCATAGTCATTCTGGGCGGATACTTAACAATGGCTTTCACACTTGTGGGTGTTGGCGTCATGATAACGCCTCGACACGCGCAGATTGCCCTTGTTCTTGGAAACACAGTTAACAGAAACGGCACACCCTCTCCCAGACTTCAAGCACGGCTTGACGAGACCGTGCGCCTCTATCACAGCCACTACTTTCAAAAAGTGATCGTGAGTGGCGGGATTGGAAAAGAAGGGCACGATGAAGCAAAAATAATGAAGCGCTATCTCACGACGCGCGGCGTTCCCTCGTATAATATTCTTGTTGATTCGAGTGGAAAGACTACCGACGACAGTGCCAAAACAACCGCCGCGTTTATGCACCTTATGAACATGAAGAAGGTTCTTGTGATCTCGCAGTATTTTCATTTACCTCGAGTCTGGATTATCCTTAAGCGCTTTGGTGTCAGTGATATCTCTGGGTCCTATCCTTACTTCTTTGAAGGTAGAGATTTATATTCAATTCAAAGAGAAGTACCGGCATGTTTATATTACTTATTTAAGGTGAGGACCTAAATATTTCATTTTTATTGAATTGTGAAAGCTTTTTTTAAAAGATAAAAAATGCATACTCGCACCGTTTCACTGCCATATCTTAAGAGGTCCACAATGGTTCGTAAGCCTATGGCGTTAGAAAAGTTCGTTCTTCAACAGCTTTAGAACCCTCAAATAAGAACTTTTCTTAAGATGCCGCTGAAGACATAAAAGTGCTCACCAGGCGTAGGAAAGGGATGTTAGAAGAACGTGTTTATATTTAGCTCCTTGGGTTTCTCGTAAGAGAACCGCAATGCTTCGCATGTAAGGTGCATTGTCAATACCCAAAAGCCATCCAAAGGAAGAAAGGCGTAAAGTGGTTTAAACAAATTATAGAGCTTTTTCGTAAATTTTGAATGATAACTGACTGACTACTCACTTGGAAGGTTTGTTTGCAAAGTCTATTATTTGATCTTTTGCGCTTTTGTTCACATTTAAGATCCACACAACCTGTTAGTGTGACGCATTTTTTCGGGCAAAGTGTAAAGCAAAAGATGTTTTTCCCACACCAGACCTTCCAGTGACCAACACAGGGCTTTGACGACTAAGCTGTTTTACTTTTAAAAGGTCTTGAGAACGGCCATGGAAAACTTCTGCCTGCCGAGGCACCATATCCTTAGCGAAAGTCGTGCCTGTTGAGCCCATAATTGGAATCACATTGGATGGAACATGACCGACAAAATGAAAGATTTTTTGTCAAATCGTACGAAAACTTCTGAATTGTGCTTACACTTGATGTACTGTCGTTTCTCTGCAAAATTGTAGATCATAAAGCCTGTGGTTGGCACCACATGGGATGCACTAGTTTCATCATTTTATTGCCACGCACGACAACAAACCATTGTATGTGTGATTATCAGTATGCGTTGAGTACTTTAATAAAAAAACCCTCGCTCCGTAAAGCGAGGGTAGTCTAACAGGGAGGTTGCATGGGCTGAGCAAACCCATGATTTTCCAAGGGATGAGACCTTGGAAACAGTCAGAATCTTTCCAGGAGCATTGACAAAAATAGATTTGTCTGGCAATCCACTCCAGCATATGATACAAGTGTCTTACAATTTAGTAAACAGATGCATGCGATTCATTCCATGTATTAGGTATACACGATATTTAGATCGAATCAAGTTCTTTTATTTTTTTTCGAAGGAGATCATCATTGAGCTCTCATTTAGCTATTAAAATCAAAGAGTTAATTGATAGTAAGAACTTATCCGTATTAGCCCTTGAAAAAAAGTCAGGATTAAAAGTGGGTGCAATCCGCAATATTTTGACAGGACATTCTAAAAAACCAAGTGCAGAGAATCTTCTTGCCATATGCCGTGTCCTGGAGTGTAGTATAAGCGAACTCCTTAATGAAAACATTTTAGGGGCGCCTGCAAAAGAAGAGTTTAGAGAATACCTTTTCGAAAACATGAAACTCCTTAATGAAACAGCAAATTTCTTAACGCTTTATTATAAAGAGGAAGGCATTAGCCTCACAAATAAAGAGTTTCTGACAAAGGTAGAAAAAATTTATAAGTATTCCTTTGAAAACAATCAGGGGTTATTTGATCAGAAATTCGCCCATTGGCTTCTCTCACAAGATGTAGACTAATCCGCTTTTGGATGAATGTGGTGTTCTATTCTGTGCTTAATGATCGATTTAGTCTTTCCATAAAGTATAGCGCCATTCTCTCCCACACTACCATTTATGCGTGAAGTATGATTTTATATCTGCTTCCATAGAATGAATTTGACCTCTTATGAATTAGCCATATTATTAAATGTTCCTTTTCTCTTTACTTTCATGTTCGCGTTGGCGAACTATGAGTGACTAAGATCTAAAAGTTTAGATTTACACCTATGATTATCTTTGGATAAAGAAGATCACTCTTTGTTAATCTTTAAAAGTTAAATCGCTGGCTATAGACTATTGTACTTTTATTTTCGCGTTGGCGAACTACATAATGTTGGACTCTAGTAATAAAGGATATAAAATCTCTTTAGTGGGATGAATGCAATTCTCACCTTAATTTGCTTTTGATTGTGAAAATTAAACGATCGGCAAGATCTAGACACTTTGCTAAGGTTCGCGTTGGCGAACTGAATTCTAGAACATTCATGATCGAGTGACTAGAACATACGCTCACTTACATTTATGTTCGCCATGGCGAAAAAGCGCCCCGTCTCCTTTAACCGGAAATCATTGAAAGTACACTTGGCTTTTCCATTAAGTTAAGAGCGTCACACAAGACCTTATCAATGACGATTTAAGAAAAAAATCTACAAGCTAAATCCAGGCCCAGAGGCCCCTTATGTGTAGTCGGACATGATTCTCTATCATATTCAGGTTTGTTTACGTTGGCAGTACTGAATTTTTGATCATTCATCTCGGAGTTCTTGGTGAATCCACGAGCCGGCAGTCCAAAAAACATTGTCACCCATGCTGTATTAGTGTGAACAACCAAATTAGTCCAACTCGCACGACATTATATTAGGGAAATGATTTTGGGATGGTCTTTCATATAATCCATTTTCATCATTTTGGGATCCTATAATCAGGCTGATCAAACTGTATGAATCAGTGCTTCTTTTACGCAGGCTGCCATTGAATACACCACTACTATTTATGCGTATGGATCGACGCAGCTTTCAATATAAATATGACACTTTGACTTAAAGTGATAACATTGATTCCAGACAGGTTGATCAAAGCAGTTCCACTGTACCAATAGCGTCACGCTGAAAGCTAGTGTTTGGATTGTTCGCACGGGCGAATCATACATATATAACGGTTTAGCACCCATAGAATAACCTTTAAAACTCCGTTTATGACTATCACAAATGCAGCATCTGTCTTTAAAAACAAAATTAAATGCTGCTTCCCTACTAACTACTCCATTCATGCGCATAAACAGTAGTGTACGGATGTTCTGATGCTTTCGGATAAACTGAAGGTCGTTTTATATAAACATAATCTAACGTTACAATACATTTGTAAATTTCTTTTTTTGTTTTTGGGAACAACATTAAAGTTATAAAATTATATATATAGGTTGCACTACTTTTTATGCGCATGTTTACTACAAATTATGCGTATAAACACCACCAATTATGCGTTTTCCTACTGCTTTTTATGCGTGGACACTTTTCCGTTTCCACAGACATTTGTGGAAAAGATAAAAAAAATGAAAAAATATAGCAAATTTGTTGCAAATGGTTTTTTTTGTGCTTATTCTCATCCTATGATTTCTAACATAAAAGGGATTTTTAAAGCAAATGAGCAATAATCTCGATTTTCCCCTTCAGGAATTCGTTTTCACACAATCACAGCTCGCTCGGATTGCCGGGACACAACCAACGGCAATCAATCGTAAAGTGCACGCCCTCGCTAAAGAGGACACGGAAAGTGCACCTGAAGGTGGGCGGCGCAAGTTTGATGTGTCGTATACAAGGAGAATCCTATCCTCTTTTTTTGAAGAAAGGCGTCTCTCTTTAAAGAATAAAGTCCATATGTTTTATAACTTTAAGGGAGGAACGGGCAAAACGACCATCTGTTACCAGCTCTCTACAACCCTCAGTCTCTTGGGCTTTAATGTGCTTGTGATCGACTGTGATCCACAAGCACATTTAACGTCTTTGTTCGGGCTTCCGGAGAACCATAGTCTGCCCACTATTTATGACGTGATGATCAACGGCCTTCCCATGGACCAAACCATTGTCAATGTGTACGAAGGCCTTGATTTAATCCCCAGCGCCATTCCTCTGACTAAAATCGAGATTCCCCTTGCCCAAAAAATGCAACGTGAAAGCATCCTGTCACGCATGATCCAAGGTACTTCCAAGAAATATGACTTCATTATGATTGACGCAAATCCTGCGTTCTCGCTTCTCAATTTGAACATTCTCATGGCCATGAACCAACTGAATGTGGTGTGCGAAACCCAGCCCTTTAGTCTGTCAGGCCTCACACAAATGATTGAAGAGCTTGAAAAACTGTTCATGGAGTTTAAGCGCAAGCTTGCATACTCGATCATCCCTAATAAGTTTGAGTCAAAGACGGCGGCGGCCCAAGAAGTCTTGGGCGCACTTCGCCGTGACTACCGCGCAGAGACCACTCAGGCCGTCATTCGCAAATGTGAAGATATTAACATTTCGACCAAAAGACGCCTTCCGGCCCTTTATTTCAGCGGTAAGAACTCCAGCGCCACAGAGGACTTGCTTGATTTGACCAACGAGTTTCTGGACCTTGCGTGTGGACAAAAAGCACCTGCGAAAACCGCGGTGGCAGCTTAAAAATAGGGGACGATTATGGCCAAAGAACACGCAACAAGAGAGCCCTCTGGATACCTAAGGCGGCGCAGCAATGTGGAAGCATTTCCGCCCGTTCTGCAGCGCGGCTCGTTATATACGGATGAGCTTTATCAAACCATTAATAACATTCTGGTTGACGATCTGATTCCGTATAAAAATCAGGCAAGGACTCTTTTTAACGAAGAAACCCTTGAAGAGCTTGCCAGAACCATCAAAACCCACGGCGTCAGGCAGCCCCTAACGGTCATGCCTTCGCCAGATTTTGAAGGAAAGTTTGAGGTCATAAGCGGCGAGCGGCGTCTTCGTGCGGCCAAAATGGCCGAACTCACACGCGTTCCCTGCATCATTATTCATGATCAAAAACAGGCACGCGAAATCTCACTCATTGAAAACTTGCAACGTGAGGATTTGCACCCCATTGAAGAAGGCGCTGCCTATAAAGCTCTTCTAGAAGAAGGAATTTACGCGTCCCAACAGGAAATCGCCCAGCACCTGGCAGTTCCGAAAAGCCAGGTCTCAGAACTCATCAAACTTGCGAGCTTACCGGCAGACGTCGCAAAAGAGCTCATTGATAAAAAAATCACCAAGCGCGCGATCTTGCGCGAGATTGCCGCCGCCGCCTCAGAAGAGGAGATGTTATCGGTGATTCGCCAGGACGAGCCCCAAGAGACGGCCGCGCCCACGGCCACCGCACAGACTTACCGGATGCGCACGTCTCAATCGAAAATCTTGGAGGTACGTCTTGTGGGGGACCGCTTTGAAATCAAACAAGCCAATACCCAGCACATCCGCACGGACCTCGTGGAAGCCCTGCGTCAAAAACTGCTGCACATTGCTGACGAGCTGCGGCAAGAAACAGAGGAGGTCAGATGAGACAAGATGACGACGCGTCCTTCAAAGAGATCCCCGTTCTGTCAAAGCAGCTCAAAAATAAAATTGAGAAAATTGATCAGTACTTGGCACGCAGTATCGATGAAGAACCGCAGCTTCTTTTCTTGTCCAAAATCTTTATCATGGCCAACCTTCCCCATAAAAAGCTTGAACCTGGTCAAATCTGGATCAAGCGTAATGGTCACTTTACCCTGCATTTGTCTGGCGGCGAGCGCGTGGTGGATGATGCGATCGTGAACCTCGGTATCCCTTACGGCAGCTACGCCCGCCTTTTGCTCATTTGGATCACAACCCAGGCTATCACGCAAAAATCCCGGGTGATCAAGTTAAAAGAGAGTCTTTCAAAGTTCATGAAAGAGCTTGGGATTCAACCAACGGGCGGCGTAAACGGTACCATTGGCGGGATCAAAGAGCAACTGATTCGACTTTGCTCGTGCAAAATTACCATCGAGTCCGATGATTACGAGCATGAGATGCTGGGCACGCAGTTCTTTTTGATCGAAGACAAAAACGTCAAGTGGATGCAGTCCAAAGAAAAGGCAGCGCTTTTTGCAAGGGAAAGTGAAATTGTGCTGAGCGAAAAGTTTTATGACTATATCACCAACAAATCGGTTCCCTTTGATTTCCGGGTTATTTCAGCCATCAAGCAATCTTCCCTGACCCTGGATATTTATTTGTGGATGACTTACCGGACCTTTGCTTTGAAAAAGCCTATCTTTGTTAGCTGGCCCCAACTTCATGATCAGATGGGAAGCCAATACGCCAACGTGAATAACTTTCGGGACAAGTTTTTGAAATCTCTCAAAGAGATTCAGCTCATTTATCCGGATTTGAAAACAGAGCGCGAAAAAGGCGGGCTTATTTTGTACCCCTCCATCCCCCATATTAAAGCCGCCGCTTGATCAAATAAGGAGTCATTATGCGCAAAATCATTCACGGGGCGTGCGTTGTAAGCGCACTCGCTTTGTCCGGTTGTGGGCCAGCTTTTAATAGGGAGCTTTCCCCGCTCAGTTGAGGACCCAAGAGCACTTCTTTCAAGAAGACACTATCAATGAACCCATTTATGAAATTGAATCTTACCTAATGACCCTGAAATACCGTTACAGTGACTGGCGTACCAGCGTAAAGGTTTCTCCAGACAAAAAGAAAGCAATTGTCTGGTGGTCAACGCCAGGAGAACTTAAACGTGCAAGTACCATGGCCATGGTCGATTTTCAAGAAAATGAAGACGGCACTTCAAGTACTGCCAAACTGTACAGCATCAATATGTTTTGGAAAGAAAAGCCTTTACAATTGCTTGAAGGCTTAAAAATGTCCAAAGAAATAAGAAATCATTTAATGGAAGGACTAAAATATTATTTAAAGTAAGGTGTTTCTAATAAAAGCACCACATTGAAAGATCTTAAAAAAGGATCTGGAGCACGTGCTCCAGATCCAGTTCGTATCAGAAACCAATCCAGTTGGGATCGGGATGTAAACATTCTTTAAGGTGGTCTTCTAAAACATCGGTGTGAAGATAAGGCCAAAGCTTTATAAAAGTTTTATACCGGCGAATTTCCACGCGTGTTTTAGGTGAGGCGTTTGGCACCTCTTGTACTACCAAGGTCCAGACGGCCATAGTTTTGATTGACCCTTGTAAAAAATGGGACGACCACCATCAAAAAAGATATAGCAGGCTTTTTTCTCAAGATCTTCTTTTGTACGAATATCTCCTTCTACATATCTTTCATCGTAATAACGCTTCCCATCAACACAGCGATTTTTGGCGCGAATGGTATGTGTGAAGGAGTGCTAGTCCGCCAGTTTTTCCGTTAAACACTTACCAAGAGATTGATAAGGGGCATTCACCTCCACCGAAAAGTCCTTTTCTTTTTCAAGCATTTGCTTTTCGGTCGAGGCACATCCTGAAAGGAGCAGTGTCGCCGTCAGCGCAAGACCAAAGCGCGTAAAACACATAGATAACATCATCTTAGAAATCCAATAAAGCCAATTCCTGCAGTCTAACGCGTCTTTTTCAAAAGGCAATGTTTCCTTTTAAGAAACGGACACGCAAGAAACCGTTTCAAAATTCATTTTTGTGCAGAGTGATCTCTCAAGAATGTGTTAAATCGCATTTTCTTGTCAGGTGACTTTAAAAAGAATTAAATTCAATAATTTGTGAATTTTTGTGTCAAAATAATTGACATAATTGCAAAATTTAAGTATTACTTATTTATTAAACATATAAGGAGTGCGAAATGTTTAAAGTAATATCAAGCTTTACTGTCTTTATGGGACTCACATCCTGTGTTTTTTCATCGACGCAAATGGAAGAAGAAAGGCAACCCCAAAAAATAACCTTTAAGCTTCCGAAAGTCAGTGCTCAAGAAGAGGCCCTCAATGCACAAATGAGAAGTGTGCTTTTTGAGACAAGTAGACACTTTTCTTTAAAGCAACGCCTTGATGCGGTGCGGCTTCTTTCTCTTATGGACATGTACGAAGCAAAGATTGCGCAAATGCGTCTTTTTGAGAAAAGAAACAATGGCGACACCGTGCAAGCCACAAAACTTGTCAAGGAGCGCAAAGAGATACGGGGAAAAATCCAAAGTTTTTTTGAAACCTTTCATTCGGATTTGGCCTCTGGGGATAAAAGCAAAGTATATCAATACCCGCCCTTCTCTATGGAAAGCCAAGAAAAGCTTACACAGGCCATGGGTAGTCTCTTTTATAGATGTCCTCAAAGTGGTTCGCTAGAAATCGATCATGCGTCCTTTTCTCATGATTTTTTTCCCTTGAGAGTTTATTTTTTGAAACCAGAAGATAAAAAAGCACTTTTATTCACGGGATCTCGTATCTACAGAAATCCAGATAATCTCCTGTTTGAGCCCTCAAAACTTTTCACTATGCGCAGCGTGATCGCGAGACCTTGTACCTGGACATATCCAAAAGACACTTATCTACAATGGTTTATGGAGGGGAATAACACTTTTAGAGTCGATGAAGTGACGTGGACAAGTGCGTTTCGTGAGAATTTGCTGACAGATGAGTACGTGAAGAAAGATTGGGACCGTACCCTGACAGAGATGGCACCTTCGTTTGTCGTGAAGGCCGAGAACTTTATGCCACAAAGGTTCCTTGTATATTACGGCGTAGAGGATGAAGATTTTGAAAATAAGATTGATTTGTTGATTGTTAACGCGCATGACAAGGTTTTCTACAAAGGATTCTGCTTTCATGAAGATGAGTCATGGGCCTCAGTGTCGCATCATTTAAAACTTTCTCTTACGCCAGAAAGTTTTACGACCCCCGAAGATCTGTATGGATCTATTGAGGAGACTGCGGATGTGGCTGAAACAGAATCAGATCCCTTCGAGATTGTCTATTTGTAATAAGAAAACGCCTTAGTCATAGAGTTTTCTCTTCTAGAAACACCGTTCGATAGCACGTGTGATCTAGAAGAGAGCTTTATGCACATCCATCATTAAAAACGAAATTCCCATAAGACGTCAGGAGTTTCCTGCTGACTATGTTCAAAAATGAAAATCACTCCCTAAAGCTCTTCTTCTTGTTGTCTCTACAAAAACACAGTAAAGACAAATGGTTTCTGTTGCTGGGTGCGCATATTGATCAAAGATTTGTTTCTCGCTACAAAAAATATGTCTAAACGGAAAATGGAGAGACACATGAAAAAATGGATGAGGCAAGCTCTAGGGTTCGTCGTAATACTGCGCCCGCTACGGCTTCTGTGCAAAGTGACGCCGAAAACGATTGGAGCGAGCGGGTGATTAAAATCAACACCTTTGTGAACAACGTGACCCTTAATATTGGGGCGACTAGGATACTAAGGGATGGAGAAAGTGATCTTTTTTCTGGTGAAGAGGTCGTGATCATTAATCCAAGAATACACGAAAAACCAAGCTATGTGCGCGCAGACTCTCAAAGAGTTATCCTTGAACCTACAGCCGTGGAGCTTGAGAAAGGACAACCAAAAGGTGAGTGGCATCCCACCACGTGAATGATTTTCGAAGCGATGCATCCAGAGACAGTGAAAAAAGTCATCTTTGTGGCCCACAAAAGTCCTTATGTGAATTTATGCGATACTGATTTTACGCTTTCAAAGGGTTGTCCGGATGGAGTTAATTTTGGTATGAAGAATGTCCCATTTTATTTCTTTGTGACAACCTTTAAAAAGGCTTAAACAGCGTCAACCTATTTTTGGATTTACGCCGCAGCTGAAGGATATGAGTCTGTGAAGACAAGGTTGTCGTATCAGCAGTTTTTTCAAGGTGACATTAGTGGGAACTGTTAAGGGCGCGCTGAAGATAAGTATCAAAGAGGATTCCAGGTTATAGAGACGAATCTGGGGTCTTGTGACCCCGGGTTCCTTTTGATTAATTCTTCTGCAAATTTTTACCATTCTCTTATTTTTTATTCATTCATAAAAATAAAATCAATTGATTGATTTTGTTCTTAGTAGATTTTGCAATCCTTCCTAAAAAATTAACCTAAATGAAAAAAAACATCATCCGAACTCTTTTTCTAACTGTTACAAAATGAATTACAAATTGTCACTTTATTATCAAGGTCATACTATAAATATACGTAGAAAAAATGACGGGTTATGATACACTATGAAGATTGAAAGAGGTCTTGGGGTATGTTTGTCATTTAATCGGTCGTTTGTGTGACAGAGGAGTCTGTGATGTTGATCGGATACGCGCGTGTGTCAAAGGGGGACGGGTCACAGACTGTGGACCCTCAGTATGACGCGCTGATTGAGGCAGGGGTGGACGCCGCCCATATATATAGTGAGCACATGTCAGGAAAGCGTGATGACCGGCCGGAACTGAGTGCCTGTTTGCGCGCCCTTCGTCCCGGCGATACCCTGGTCGTGTGGAAGCTTGATCGTTTGGGTCGCAGTCTGCGCCATCTCGTTAATACGGTTCATGATCTGACGCAGCGCGGTGTGGGCTTTCGGGTCCTCACAGGGCAGGGTGCCCAAATCGATACGACGACGCCGTCCGGAAAACTTGTTTTTGGTATTTTTGCAGCGCTCGCTGAATTCGAACGTGAGCTGATCTCAGAACGCACCAAGGCAGGTCTTAAGTCGGCACGGGCTAGAGGCCGCATGGGCGGGCGACCATATAAAATGACGCCGGCCAAACTTCGCCTCGCCCAAGCTGCCATGGGGCAGCCTGAAACGCGGGTCTCGGCTTTATGCGAGGAACTGGGGATCACGCGCCAATCTCTCTACCGGTATGTGTGTCCCAAAGGAAGCTTAAGGGAAGACGGGCAAATTCTTCTTAAAAGATGTCAACGCGGGTGAGGGGACCGACGAACTGAAAAACAGGAGGTATTAACGTTCATAATTCTTATTCACTACCTCGACCCTTAGACGTCATCGAGCCACACCTTGAAGGACCTAAGCGTTTTTAGATCGCCACTACAAGGCGGTTCATTTTTTGCTGTCGGGGTCCCCAAGTGCCACGCACGGGAGGGGTGATTCTTGCCAGGGGCGTGGCGCAAGACGAGGTAGAGAAAATCTTAAGCGAAGATCCCTCTCATCTGGAAGGTGTTGCCAGATACTAGATCATTACGTTCACCCCTAGCAAGTTTAGGGCGGGCGTTGAGGCTTGGCTTAGGGACAATTGAAAATCTCAAGAAGGTCTGCCTAAATTCGTAAATAAATCAAGGTCATGCAAAGGGCGACGAAAGTGTTCTTTGCACAGCTGAAACAAAACCCTTGGTCTCAATTATAAAGGCATGCACGACTTTGACCTTATTCTAACCGAAGTGTCAAAAAAAATTTGACAAACTAAAGGGGAGTGTCTATATAAGTTGTACGTAGTAATTTGTTTTTAAATAAGTAAATGTCAGTTCGTTTATTAAATCTTTTAGTTTCAATAGGTTGTGCCGTTTCTGGTGTGGCTTCAGCCGCTCTAGACTTTGAGGTAGATCAACGCGGGTTTAATCCTTGCTACACCTCGTTTGTTGCAAAACTAAAGCCAGGCGCTGACATAAAAGACTCTGCCTTTGAGGCCATCAACAAAGCCCTTTGTGAAGAGGGGAATGTCCTAGAGCGACGTGAAGCACGCAAGAATATTCAAGTGGTGCAAAGTCCCAAGATGCGCCGTGCCTTTATGGATAACATGCAGGCTAAAAAGCGCAAGCGTGAGGTCATTGACGCTACTTTCTTTATGGCACCGCCCTCTGCCAAGAGGCAACGCGTTGAGGAAGTAACTGAAGCACCTGTGCAAAAACGTAACTGGCACGCGCGTCGTCAGAACGCCCCCCTTGGTCAGCTTCTTGAAAGGCAAGTAGCTATGGATATCATTGAAGAAATGTACACGCCGACACCCAAGTTTTTGCCTGAAAAAATTGAGCATAATTTTACCGTTAAGCCAGGCGAGGTCCTTTTCACAGTTGGGTCGACGCCTTTAGCGAAGAAACAAACGCTACGGAAGCGTCCAGCTTTGAAGCGCCAAAGAGGCCGCGTGCTGACGACAAAACCTGCGGCGCATCGCACCGAAACCCTTTTTGGTGAAGATTTCATGGAGATCGACTCTTGAGCAACTAAGAGATTTTTTCCATAAAGGTAGAAAGCCAGCGATCTCGCTGGCTTTTTTTATTCATAAATTTTTAATTATTTTTGGGCACCCTGTGTTTGTTTCAACACGAAATGACAAAGGAATGTCGATGAAAAAAACCCAACTTCTTTTAAGCGGTTTGGTGCTGGTCCCTTTTCTTGCTAGTACAACCTATGGGACTGCGACAGAAGGAAGCCCCCCTGATCCTCGTAAAGCCCTTTCTGACCTAAAAGTAATGGGCAGTATTAAAGGCGGTAAGGGCGCAGGGTTAAAGGATTTTGGCGCTGTGTTTCTGGGGGATTGTCCTGTACTGCTGACCAACCAAAGCATTCATGCGCTTGTTGCGGCGCCAGTTAGTAAAAGACCGCGCCCTGGCAGCATACCAGAGGACTACTTTGAAAAGCAAAACCTCACCATAGGGGGCAGAACATTTTCTGCAAATCTAAAACCTTCAGGCCCAGGGGATTCAAGTTTCAACAGTGTAGAAAGAGCCTCAAAGGCTGGAAAGTTTGTTTTCGGCGCACTGGGTAAAGGAGAAGAGATCCGCGATAAAGACACTGACGCTGTTCGAAAAGGGGCGTCCCTTTGCAGCTACAAGGTGTTTCAGATGCCTGATCAAGCGGCCTATGACAAGCTATTTAAAGAGCTTGAAGAAAACGTTGACCGTGAGCTTTATGGAAACGTGGAGGTCATGCAACGTCACATCAGGGAAAATGGGGGAGAGCTGATTACGTCAGAAGGGTCCCTCCGCGTTGCGGTCTCGCAACCAAACGGCTAAAGAACTTACATCTGACCCTATAAGCGCGGGAGGCTTTTTGCGCTTATAGGGGTTCATTGAGTATTCTCTCTTTTGGTTATGCGTTATAGGAAAACCTGACTCCTAAATGGTATCCATTGCTAGGATGGTTGATGTGCGCGTCGCCATGTAAGTAATTTATAGGGCTCACGTCTTGATACGACACAATCGGCGTCCCATTGCTTGTGAAGCTCATACCAGTTTGATGACTGGTTTCATAGGGGCGCCCTAAGATCTTCTCGGGGCTATAAAGACAGCTATAGTGAGACCCAAAGTGCGAGGTGGAATAGTTGCGCCTCATGTCTTGATCGACGGGGTTTATACGAGGACCCAGCATGGTGAGGAGCGCTCCCCGTTCATATTTTTGTCCGGTCTGGTTAAGCGTCTGCAACAACTCACTGATTTCTTTCTCTCCTTTGGAAGTTCTTGCGTTGTTGAACTGAGGGCCCGCACGTTCTATGTCCATTTCTTCGTCTTCGGTTGTACACGCTGATTGAAAAAGCAGAGCGGTATCCTCGGGCCAAAATGAGGCTTGATCTTCTTTGCTTATCTTCATGCCGCAACAGTTGGATGTAGGGTGATGTTTTTCTTCGTTCGCCATGATCATTCCATCGGGGGCAAAGTTAACCTGATTTTGACGCAAAGCCTCCTTGATAAATGCGTCACTTGCCAGGGGCCCGGCGAGGCAAACATCCTCGAAACCAGGGAAAGAGGATTCCTGGGTATCACAGTCCACGGCTAATGGGTTATAGAAGGGCGCCTTGGTATCTTCATTGTTGAAACCGCCACAGTTGTTATCCGGTACAAGATCAAAAAGGGGCATTCCGGCAAAAATGTCTTGTATCCATTCACTTTCGTCCAAGGGCACGTCGTTATGAGATTGCTCAAAAAGTATGGGCGATAAGGTTATAGAAGGATGGCTGGTGGAGGGAAAGCTTACGTCCTGCGTCAGGTCTGAAGCTTTGCAACTGGGTATCCCTGCAAAGGATGTGAGCGCGAGGGAACAACATAAAAACGTGTATTTCATACTTACCTTTTTGGCAAAATTAAACTATATGTCATATAGGTGAAATAAAATTTATTGTCAAACGTTAATATATATCTAAAAATTTATAAAATATTTTTATCAATTGGTTCTGAAAGGTTAAATTAATATCTCGGGACGATTTGAATGATGTAGGGGCTTGGTATCGGATCATACTCTTTGTCAATTAGGCGAACACAACTCATAAAGATAAGTATTCTATCCTTCCTTTTGAACATCCTTACATTTTTTGAAGTTGATCTTTATGATGTCCTCACAAAAGGCGGGGACTGTGCAGATGTATCCTCTTTACAAGCAAAAAAGTGAGGGACTTTATTTCTTGGGCTTCTCACACAATGAGTCTGGCACTTTGGCTTATGTCGCAGAGGAGAAGTTGGAGAAATCGCCAAGACCCAGAAAATGTTCACGGCCTTTTGGGAAAACTAGCTTTTTGGAGATCTTGTACCCTGTGACAGATGGTGGGGTTGTCAGAAAAGCTTTTGAAAAAGAACTACTTAATACAGAGTATTCAGATTATAAGTCCATTTATTATTAACCAAAAGGAGGTCCATAGAATCAACAAAATCTAGAAGGTCGCAAAAATATGTCGTGCTGAGCATAAGCCATCAGGAAGTGAAAGAGGGTTCAAAATCATAGATATGGTGGTTTGCGTGCTTCCCCTAGAGGCGTTTTTCGTGGCTAGTCTCTTTCGTGAGGTCACTCAACGTCTGCGCTTCGGGGACGCATCTTTGCTGAAGCGCGTCTCAAGGTGTCAGGATAAAGCACCCCGCAAGAGAGACGGCGTGTGCTTGGTTGGTAAAAAGGCGCTATTATGTGACGGTGCACCTTAGGGAAATTCATAATCTTTATAAGTACTTTTTTGCGTCACGCATCATCTCAGCTTTAGGAGGATAAGCCTATTGGAAACAGACAAACTTCTTTTACAAATTCCAGAGCGCATTGAGGCGGGGGCGTTAGAGCTTGTCATCCCCCAAGCTGGGTGGGGTGAGCGGGTCTACGCGGCCGTCATGGATGGGTATGAAGATTCTGTCAGGTGGCTTCGTTGGCCGTCGACGCCTCCTACCCCCATAGGGGTTGAAGAGGAGTGCCGCCGCCATCACGCGGCCTTCATTTTGCGAGAGTGTGTGCGGTATGTTATTGTTCACAAAAGTACCCAAACGGTTGTCGGGCGCTGCGCGTTCGCGCCTTCTCAAACTTACTGGGATATTCCCCAATTCGGTCTTTGCTATTTTATTCGTCGTACTGAAAGGGGCAAAGGCTACGCAACCCAGGCGTCTCATGCGCTCACACTGCTTGCCTTTGAAACCCTTCAGGCCAAAAAAGTGATGATTTACTGTGATGAAGAAAATCATGCCTCTTTGAGGGTGCCTCAAAAGCTTGGATTTTCTCTTGAGTTCAGTGAAAAGGGGAGTTGGCTTCGCGAAGATGGGACGCTCGCGACCCTCCAGGCTTACAGCCTTTTTGATCGGAGGGCGCTCAGATCTTGAGGGGGTGGCCTCACACGTTAAACAGGCGCTGGGCGCGTGCGCTGACGAGCTCTACGTAAGCCTCCTTTTGATCAGACGTGAGGAAACTCATTGAAATCAAAGAGAGCCAGGCTTCTTGCGCGTTTCTAAGAAGATCAAGATAGTAATTAATTCTTTTATCCATAAGGCCAAGGCGCCCACGACCGAAATAGTCGACCAGATCCTCGGCTCTTAGCTTATTCTTTTTACCTTGAAGGGGCAGAGCCAGCTCTTCTTTGACCGCCTTTCCAAGGGCGAGGGTGGTATTCAAAAGGTCATAACATGGGCTCAGGGAAATCTTATGACCCACGCGCAAAAGAGAAAAATTTTTCAAGTGCATATCTTCGTTCCCCACAAGGAAATTAAAAAGGGTCAGAAGGAAGAGTTTTTCTTTTTCTAGGACAGGAAACGAGGTGTAGCGATTGATGACCTCAACGACCTCTTCCATGGACGCCTCGTATTTTGTTTCCCTGGTGTGGGAGAGAAGCTGAGCAAAATCCTCAAGGGGTAGCTTTTGACGCGTCGAGGGCCGGTCAAAACGTCGGATCCAATAACTAAACGTCTGATCTTGACAATAAACAAGGCCGTGTAGGGGCACCTCGAGCTCTACAACCTTGGCAAGGCGCATGGTCAAGTCCTCGTTCTCTGGCAGGCTTGGCCAATCCGATTGCATTTTTAGGATGTAAAGCCCCCCTTGGGGAGCAATATTAAAAGTCTCATTTTTAGTGTCGAGTAAAAGGCTGAGTTTTGGTTGAACCCCTTGAATGGACAGCTTGCCCGCCAAGGAAATAGCTTCTTCTTTTTGGGCTTGCTGTGAATAGGGAAAATCTTTGAGACGTCGAAGATTTCTAGACAAAAGCTCAAGACCCTTTTTCGAGTATTTTTTATCATCGTATTGAAGGGGTTCGTAGGTAATAGGGCAGCGCATTGTCATGGGACAATATCCCCTTTAACGGTCACGGCGCCCACCAAGTCCTCCCCCACAGTGATAAGTTGCGTGAGATAGTCATGTCGATCAATCTTATGGATCCGAAGGAGTGCTTCAAGTTGCGCCCCTTCAGGTAGAAGACCATCAAAAAAAGGCGGAAACGTGGGCCATGAATAGGGGCCCCGTTGAAGGGGAAGGGTCAAGGAAAGAGGGGGCCCCGTATAGCTAGGCGCGTACGTGAAAGTATACAGCGTACGGGTGTCGTTTTCTTCAAGCACGCCGCAGAAGGCCTTTTCCATAAAGATAAAGGCCTCACGCGTCATGTACAGGGTCCTTATCCAGCAAAGGATGGGAAAGATTCATGGTAATATTCAGGGCGCGGAGCACAGCAAAAAGCGTGTTCACCTGAACGGTTTCTTGACCGCGCTCCAGGGATTGGATGGCAGTACGACTAAGGCCCGTGACTTGCGCAAGGGCTTCCTGGGAAAGCCCGGCCTTTTTACGTAACGTGCGAAGTACAGTTCTCACGTCAGTCATGGAGGCGATGGGGTGCATAAAGCTCTCCATAAAAATCAATTGGGATATTTCTTTCATGAGAATGTCAGATTATGGAAGAAAATACAAGAAATGCTTTCCTCAAAGAGCATTTTGGAGGTTTTAATAATTTGTGTTTTAGAGAAGAGAGGTAACATATTATTTTCATTGGAAAAAATGACAGAGTATCTCTGGCTGAGGTCCTGGGGCTCTCTATAAAAAGCAAAGTGGCTCTTCTTTATGTTCATAAGATTTTATAGAAAATCTTAATCATATCGAAATGATTATTGTGCCAATAATATAACATAGGATCATTTACGGAGAAATGAAATGAAGAGATATACCACATTTTTTTGTTCCTTAATGTTGACGTCCGGATTGTTGATGGCAGAGACGGGAGGCCTTCCTCAAGATTTTAACCATCAAGAGTACTTGTCACTCCATCAGGATCTGCAAGACCATGTTACAAAAAATAACCTAGATGCAAAATCCTTTGCCGAAGGACATTTTGTAAATCATGGTCAGCAAGAAGGTAGACAGTACAAAAGCATCGATAGTCAGCTTCCTGCAGATTTTAATTGGCAGAATTACCTTATGTTAAATGCAGATTTACGACAGCATTTGACCGAAAATCCTCAATTTAACGATGAGCGATTTGCCAAAGAGCATTATGTGAAGCATGGCAAGGCTGAGCATAGATTTTACAAGGTTGCAGATAAAATTGCTGAGCTAACAAAAAAGGTAGAGGAGGCAGAAAAGCAAAAAAACTATACGGAGGAAACTACCCATCAACTCTCGGAAGAAATTGAAAGTGTGATGCGCATCAAAATACTTACTTATGAACAAAGAAAAGCCATAGAAGCCCTTGATGAGAAGGTCATAACGTTGATAAGGCGCTTCAAACTAAGGATATAAATTGTTCTCATGCACAATAGGAGCGCTTCACCTTTAGAACGAAGGCAACTGGGCGCCACGTCTGCGGTGGTTTGGCACACTTATGATAAAGAAGAAGTGGCGCCTCTTCTTTATCTCGGGGGCCTCATCAGAGGGCAGTTACATTCCTAAGTTATTGTTTGTCTGTTTTGCGACACAGAGATCTCACTTGACATTTATGAATCATATGAAGTGAAAAGGAGCGATCATAGGTCATCTCTCCTATGATCGCTCCTTTGGATGAGGGTTAGCGTAAACGTCCCTCGTTTAGGCCATGGTCCTTCCAGTGCCTTTTGGCCTCACTAAGATTGCCCTGAAAGTGAGCGTTTAAGTCTTGGTTTTTCGCAAGATAGGAACGGGCTTCATTGTCGGTTAACTGATTATAATGACGATTTTCATTGATCCCATGTCTTTTCCAATGTTCTTTTGCGCGCTCAAGGTCCCCACGACAATGGGTCGCAACATCTGGATTAAAAATCAGATACTCACGGGCCTCATTGTCCGTCAGCTGATTGTAGGTGCGGCCTTCGTCGATACCATGCGACTTCCAGTGTGCTTTTGCTTGCTCTAGATCATCTGAAAAGGCAGCGCGAAGGTCTGGGTATTTCGCAAGATACTCGCGCGCTTCGTGATCTGTCAAATCATGGGATGGAGCGGGGCTCATTAAGCCAAGGGCACGTGTGATCAATTCAGGCATAACACCCTCGATACCCCCGGGAGCATTTTTGTTTTCATCAACAAAGCGTCGAAGCTCTAGGGCACCAGGAACTTGTTTGGACACAAGAACATTGGCGCCGTGTTCAACGGCTTGCAAAAGGCTGAAGCCTCTTTGTTCGATGGAGGACTTGAGGCCCCCTAAAAGACTGAGCTTATGTTCTTGCGGGCATTCTTGCACTAACCGACCTACGTGCAACATAAACTGAAGCGTTCCGTCGGGAGAGAGATCATCCAAAACTGGAAGCACAGGCATATGCCATGGTGCGGCCATGGGCGCTGACCCGGCAAACTTTTTGAGAAAAGCGATCCCGCGATCAATGACTTGGTGATCTAAGTGATGATCTAAATTTTGAATCGTGTGGGTTTCAACGGGACACTGAAAATCTCCAAGCTTTTTGGCCGAGTACGTCATGGCAATGTAAGGGACAGTAAGGTCCTGAGTACCATGAATTATACAAACAGGAGGGCGGCTTTTTAAATGTTCGTTTTTGGAAAGGACAACACCTGCAATACCCAGAACACCGGCGCAGGCTTGATCCCGGTGGACGGCCGTGGTCATGGCCATGATGCTGCCTTGAGAAAAGCCTGCAAGGAAAAGGTTTTGATCATTGAGCTGACGTTCTCTTAGTGCTCTATCCAAGAAGCGATTTAGGGAGGCTGTGGCTGTTTGGACGCGCTCCAAGACGTCTTGGGGCACCAAAGAGTCGGCGACATGGTAGGTCAAAGAGCCACAGCCTAGAATGAGTCCCCCAACACCCGCAAGGAAGTTGGCAGCGTGCGCCCCTACCCCTAGGAAGAGTTTATCAGGAGAGTCGGGCTGCAAATAATCAATAATCGGAAACCAGCTGTGGTCCTTTGCTGCCGGAATAAGAAATTCCGCATGGGGAAGAGCGGTTTGCCATCTTCTTGCCGCATCCAACATGCCATCGGGTGTCATGGTTAGACCGTGCAACACAACAACAAGTTGTTGGCGATTGCCAGAAAGAGGGGCCAGAGAATGCCCAGGAAATACAAGTTGGTTTTCACCGTCTTCAGGGTCAAACGCACTGGCATAAAGGGAGGAGAGGGCATTGAGGCTAAGGGCCGTGAGAAGCGCTATCTTTGAATATTTTGTCAACATGATCTTCTTTAGTAAGATGAGGCTGAGATAAATATCTTAAATACTTATTATTTGTCAAGTGAAAAATTCCAAACACTAATCATTTCAGGAGGGTATTAATTCTATATTCATCTATTTAATATCTCTGAAAATATTTGCGCAAATCAATTCAGGGTTAACTCACAGCTAAGATCCCTAAGAAAGAACAGAATTTTTTTTAATCGACCCCAACCTTAATTGCTTGCAAGGGCTTTTTCAATGAGGTCCTTAACAGCTTGACTGTTTGGTGAGGTGGCCGAGTAGAAATAACCAATCAAGTGGCCCTGCCGATCAATAAGGTACTTATGAAAATTCCACTTTGGCGCCGCACTTGCGCCAAGAACTTGTTTAGCCCATTGATAAAAGGGATGGCCGGTTTCTCCTGCAATTTCTATTTTGGACGTCATCAAAAACGTGACGCCATAATTAACCTTACAGAAGTAGGCAATTTCTTCATTCGTGCCTGGTTCTTGGTGACCAAAATCATTGCTTGGTACCCCCATAATGACTAACCCTTGGTCTTTATAGGTCTGGTGAAGCGCTTCCAACTCCGAAAGTTGAGGGGTGAATCCACAATGAGACGCTGTGTTCACAACGAGGAGGACTTTTCCTTGAAAATCGCTCAAGGGCAGAGGGGCTTCATCGGTCAGAGTCTTAAAAGTAAAACCATAAGCATCATTTGCAATATCAGGGGTTTGAGGTGTGTCCATTATGATGATCCTCGAGTCGTGATACTTAATGATAACACACGAATGAGAATATTAAACCTTTGTGTGGACGGGTACCTTCTGGGAAGAATGGGTGGCTCAGTCAAGAAGTGGCGGTACATTTCTTGCCCAAGCCACGAAGGTATTATTTAATCGTATCTAAATTCTGATCTCCTTCATAATAAAAGGTTTCATAGCCCCCTACTTGGATGGTTGGGAGGGTGCCAAGCCGTGCTAAAATCTTTTTCATTACGTCGGCGCGCACGGAATAAAAGATAAATTGTCCTGTGGCCTTTCTTTGCAAAAGCGGAAGCTGGTGTTGGGGGTTGCATCCCCCTCTAAAGCGAGACAGAGGACGCAGGGGAAGTTTCTCGCAGCTTTTTAAGTAATCCTCCACATGGATGGAAAAAGGAACAAATGCAGCGTCTGACCCAAAACGGTCAAGAAAACTGTTGATCATAAAGCGATGCTCGTTTTCTTTGACAAGTCCTTTAAGGGTCAGGTATCGTCTTGCGCGCTCGCTCGCTCGAGCGAATTTTTCTCTTTTTGTTCCTTTTTCATGTTCATACTCTTTTTCAAAAAAGCCACTTAGCCCTTTTAAGTCACAAAAAGCCAGTGTGGTCGCGCGCTGCGCAAGGGTCGTTGTTTGCCCTTGAATAAAGAATTCAAAAGAACACCCGTGCAGATCCTTTAAATCAGAAAGTTCCAACACGGTGACGTTCGCTTGTTTTGCAATATTTGCAATTTCATGGCCATAGGAAGTGATCTCGGGTGCAAGCGGCGTGATCTTCTCCTCTTTGCTTGAAAGATCAAGGGCATACGCATGAAACACATCACGCAAAATCACAACATGAAAGGGGATTCCAAGGAAGCAGAGACCTTTTTGGAGGTGGGCGTAGGCTTCATATTCAAGACGCTCTTGCAAATCACTGCGTCTTGAAAGCACCTTGCCCGTTTTGTGGTTGAAAACAGAAGCAGATTTGAAGGCTGACCCATAAAGGTATCCGATGAGGGGTGTTTGTTCGTGAAGACACTTGAGAAGCGTGCGGTAAAGTTGACCTACTCTTTTATCGCGCTCAGTTTTGAGGGCGAACGCCCCTTCTTGTGTTGTGTAGTAATGATGAAATGTCATGAGACTTTGCACGGAATCTAAGGGATGAAAGGGGTCGATTGTTTTAATGGATGAAGAAAGATCGTTTTTTTCACGTTCTCCTAGAAATCCTAAAACGAATGTTGTGGCGCGAAGCGCCGTTATTTCGGGGGACTCGCCCTCAAGAGGGGGGCAGGGTAAGGTTTGACGATAATCTTGCAAAACGTCCTCAAAACTTAAGCCGGTGCTTGCGTCTAAAGATGAGGTCAAGAAAAAAGATGTTACGATGTAAGGAATGATTTTTTTTAACATAATCCACCTATTTATAGGAATAAAAGTAACAATTAATACCGTTTATGTGATGAGTGGTAAGGGTATGGGTGTCTTCGACATCACTTTTTCTACGGATTTCAAAAGACCCGTCCTTACGCAGAACAGCTACGCCGTGCCACGGTGTGAGCGTGCCGCCGCACAAAGAGAGTCCGATTTTCTTTCCCAGGTCGCTTTGATAATGGACAGAAAGCGCCACAGACGGTGGAAATTTCTTCTTATAAAGGGAATTAATCTGTTGACTGCGCTGATGCATTTCGTCAGCAAGGTCGTAAAGAGAGGTTTTTAAGAGGTGTTTTTGTCCTTGAGGGGAGTCGAACTCTTTTAAGAGGCGGCGCTTAAGAATTTGTCTTTGTACATCATCCAGGGAGGAAGAGTAGGGTTCATCTTTTATCTGGGTTTGTATTTCTTTGGGGCTTAATCCAGGTAATAAGTCTTGAAGGGTTATGATTGTCACAGAGGGTAGATCGGTGGCCAGGCGTTTGAGTGCGTGCTCATAGGCGATAACCGTTTTATAAGAAACACCAATGACGTCACAAAAAGCAAGGCCATCTGTATAAATCTGCACTTTCGCACCAGCGGGATAATGCTCGCTCAAAGCATCCATAAGAGATTGCAGGGCCATCAGTGCGGCGCGCTCTCCTTGATCCGGCAGACTGTTCAAGACATTTTTTTTTGTGTTGCTTGATTTAAAGGGAAAGCCCACAAGGGTAAAAATAAGCGGTTGCGAGCGTTCCATAAGGCTTAAAACCTTTTGTTTTAGACGTTTATGACCGCGCTGACGGGAGGGATTTATGAGATAATCACACGCCTTTGCATCAATGTCATGGGTGAGGGCGCGCGATAAGAGTGTTGCCACCACAGCGTCAGCTTGGCGAGAGAGGTGGTTGTTTTTTTGGCCATAAAGAGGGGTGAGAGCAAAAAAAGTTACTAAAAGGCTGAAGAGCCTCAGCATCGCGATATGCATTTGTATATCCTATAATTTTCATTTGGACGAAAGGGTCTATCTCAACTTAAGCGTTGAGTTGCCATCGTCCCCAATGAAAATATAAAACGGTCATATCGCATCCTTTATTTCAACGCATATCATATGTTGACAAAAATTGGACGTCAATAAAAAAGGGTGCACCTGTAAAAGAAGCCGCCAGCCCCGTAATCCTGTTTAGACAGCCTTGGATCCTTTGGCAATCACTGTCTTTGTGCCTTGTTGTCCTGGAGCGCTTTGCAGCTATGGCGGTTCGTAGGCCACTTATTCCTGGGAAGAATGTTTGACAAGGCGATCCACAAGAATGTGTTCACACACCTTGAAAGCGACATAAGCACAAAGGCTGATAATGCCATAAAAAATAAGCATCACCAGCTGCTTAAGAGCGCCGTCACGCAGGGCCATTACCCCATGATCAACGATCAAATCAAGGTTTGAGCTGAGCAAAGAAAAAAGATTATACGAGCACAAGCCAAAAATCAAAGCAGCAAGAAACATAAAAATAAAAGTCAAAAAGATATTTTTTTTGATTAAGTGCATGACCCTTTTCCTCCCCAAGGCGCGCACCGTGCGCCATCAGCACATCTATAACTAGGGCAGGTTACCATAAATGTGCTGTAGGATGTATCCTCTTACTTGCAAAGCCATATGGATCACCGGTCCTTCAATGGGTAATAGGAGGTAAATGCGCGTCATCATTGACTGGGAAATCTTGGCTAAAGATTTTGATAGGACGCGCGTCATGGAGTCGCGGCTAAAAGGCACCCAAAGGTCTAATAAAACCGCCCTGATTTTTCCCGCGCCCTTTGAATGTTTTATGTTTCAAATGTGAGGGGGATTCTTTGAATGATATCCCTCAAAAATATAACTTGAGACCCCTGCATTTTTTTGGATTTTGCGGCGAAAAGGGGGCCCTAAAGCCCCCTCATAGCCTTTACTTACAAAAGGTTTGCTTTTTTGGACTCTTTGATCATCTCAAAATAACGCGGATGATCGGTCGAGAACGTCTGTTTGTGTTTTGCCTGGTAAATATGGACTCTCTCGCGATCGTTCAAGTGAATGGCTGCTTTCACAATCTTGAGATAAAGCTCGCTCAGGTCATCAAAACTTCTATGGGAGGCGATCTTTTCATAGAGTGATTCTGCTGCTCGGTATTCACCAAGTCCTTCTTTGTAACGTTTTTGGCCCATATAGGCGTCTCCCAATGCCATGTGAGCCACAGCCTGGCGACGATGGGGACTGCCATAAAAAGCATCTAGAATTTTGATGGCTTTTTTAGCCGTTGCTTCCGCCTTATGGAATTCACCCAAAGCACTCTCGGATTGGGAGAGATACAAGAGTGTTCTTGCCACGACTTCTTCGTCTTCTTTACCATCAAGACTTTCTACCGCATGTTTGCGCGCGTCGACGCTGACCATGTGCGCTTCACGGTAGAGAGTTGTGGCTTCGTCTTGTTTCTTTTCGTGTGCTCTTTGCGAAGCAAGTTTGAGAAGGGCGCTTGCTTTCAAAGATTTGGCAAAGTGTCCTAAAGATCTCATCAGGACTGCGTCATCCTTGATCAACGAGAGCTCATGGTTGAGGATATCAATGGCGCGCGCGTACTCACCCTTGTCTTGTGCAAGGACCGCTTCAAGCTCGTAGATGGCTGTTTGAGGCAAGAGCGCTTCGTGCCCCTCCTGTAAGCGTTTGGCTTCTTTGAGGCACGCCTCGGCTGCAGCGATATCCCCCTTATAATGAAGGAAGAATCCGAGGTTGTTGGCAAGGAGCATCACGCGGCCATAGCGGGCTTGCTCGCTATTTGCTTTTTTAAAAAAAGCGTCAGCGCGTTTGAATTCCGCAATGGCGGCGTCCACACCCGCAGGCACAATCTTCGCGTCGCCATACCAGCTGTAAAAGACACCGGCAAGGTAGGGATCCAAGGTAAGGTTGACGTCAATGAAGTTTTTTAACTTTGTGCTGAAGGGGTGGGCAAAGGCATAATCCCTTGCGATAACGTCTGTGTAGTAGAAAAGTCTGAGAGCCACACCAAAAAGATCGTTGGTGGGAGAAACATCCATGTGGTCCACAAGTTTTTTGAGGTGACCCACAAGCCCAGGTGTCTTTTCAAAAACATCCACGCAATCTTCGATGTTGTCAGGAAAGAGGGCAAGAAATACCTTTGCATCCATGGCGGCGGCTTTTTTCAAGGTTTCTTGTGGAGCAGAGGCAATGATCACATCACGGACATAATCATGGATTTTATAGACCTGTCCTTCTCCTTGAGAAATCAAAGCGGTGTCTAGGATCTCTCCAAAGCCCCCCATATCACCGTTATTAAGAGAGGTATAGGCCTTTTGGATGAGGGTATGGTCTAGATGCGAAGTATCAAGAAGAGAAAGCCCCACCAACAAAGTATAGTCTTCTGGGCGTTCCTTTTGCAGGCGATCAATGGACATTTTGATGGCAGTGTAAAGCAAGGGTTGCGTGCCAAGGGCAATTCTTTCTGATCGCCAGTATTCATCTTTGTGTTTTGTAAAATAGTCAACGTATGACGGAATATCCATGCCGGGTGTGGACTTGATGTACAGGGCTGCTTGGTACATTGCCAAAGGATGATTCTCGAGAGTCGTCGCAAGAAGCTTAAGATCATCCTTTGAGGCGCTGGGGAAGTAATGGGTCAAAAACCGATCTGCTTCTTGTGGGGTAAAATGTGTGAGGGTCATTACGTTGTCACTGTTGCGACCCGAAAGGCTTGTGACAAGGGTATGATTGTTTTTCTTCCCATGGGTTTCGGGAATATACTCAGTGGCCGCAAGAAGATTTGGGGCGTTGTCAAAGATTAAGAGCGATGAAAATGTCGCAAGGCGCAGGGTTGTTTTGACATAAGAAAGGGCGTCCTCACCCTTCTTAAAGACAAGGGGCGTTTTATGGCCCTTATAAGCGTGTAGTTTACGTGCAAGTTCTGTCATTTGTTCATCCATTCCTTTTGAGAGGTTAAAAAGCCATACGACTTGATATTTTTTATGGTTACGGCGCGCATACTCACCGACAAGTGAGGTTTTGCCAATACCTGACGGGCCGGTGATGACCAAGGGGCCCTTCAGTATTTTTGTTTTTATATCATCAAGATAAGAAGATCTACCCAAAAAAGTGCCAACGTTCGTGGAAATATTCCAGATAAGGGGCATGCTTTCTTTTGAAAAGGCTGAAATAGACATACCAAAAAGCAAGAATATTACATAACGAAGTTTAAACATGGAATCTCCCTTTTATCAGTTAAACTTTCAATGTCTTATTTATGAGAATCTTTTTTTGTCGACTTGAAGCTGGACCACAATAGAATGGTCAAAGAAACAATGTACATAAGTTCTTATCATATGAAACTCCATTTCATTATGAAGGAAGAATTTCATGAAAATAATAACTTTTTGTTTTATTTGACACATTTTTAGAACGTATAGCAAATTTAAATAACTACAGTCAAGGGAGCGTGAGGCCGTTTTTGGGCTAGGTGGAACGAGGGGACAAAACTTTTTTTATCGTTATTTTCCATAGGGATTTTAAGGTGTTTAGTCGCATTTTAAAAATTTGACATTAAAAAAAATGGTGAAATGAACTATTTAAAAAATACCAATGTATATCTTACTTTTTTATTGCGAATGTTTACTTTTTGTTGTAAGAGTTCTGTCCGTTTAATGTAATATAGGTGCATGTTAAAAAAACTAACGAATAAACTCTTTCTCTTTATTGGTCTTGCCGTTTTGGCGGTCTCGCCGGTGTCGCAGCTTTATGCGACCAGTAAAAGCAAAGAAGACTTTACACCTCTTCAAGGGGTCTTTTCTGACGCAGAAGACATTGACTATAAGGGCCTTCAAGCCCATCTTCACCACGAGTTCAAAGATGTCACCCTTTTAAAGGACGCGCTGTTTCCCATGCTGCCCCAAAAATTGCGGGGAAGTAAAGATCGGCATGAACTTTTAGAGTGGCAAGGCGACGCGGTGTTAGAATTGATTGTCACGGACCGACTTCTTGAGATTTTTCCTGATGAAGATAGGCCACCTCTTAATAAATTACGTCAAGAATTAGTTCGCAATAAAACCCTCACGGACATATTTTATGAAAATCTGGATATTGAGCAGTTCCTGCCCCGGCCAGAATCTGAATATATAATTTGTAATGTGGTCGAGGCCCTCATCGGCGCCGTGTACAGGGACAGCGCGCCAAACGGCATGACCCCCTGCCACAAGACTAGTCCTACGCCTTTTAAGCGAGGATAGCACCCAGAAACAAATACAAGAACTCTTTGGATGCAAAGGCGTCATCAAAGTGCCTAAAATGGCCCCCGATCAAAAAGAGGCGTTGGAAAAAATATGCGCGCCAAGCCGGGTCAAGAACACGAATCCCAAGTCTCTTTTGAATGAAGTTCTCTTGACGCTTTTCGATGATCGGCCCGAGTACAAGAATACAGTTGAAAAAAGCGAAGAGGGATGTGTTGTGTTTTGTGCCCATGTGATCGGCGCTCAAATCGGCACCAAAACCATAGGGCGAGGGCACACAGTTCAAGAAGCCGAGGAAAACGCGGCGCGCGCGGCACTTAACGGCCTCTTGTCGACGCCGACATTTGTCATTCCCCACCGTCTGCCCTGTGAAAAGAACTTTAGAAAGCAGTTAGATGAGCTGACAAACTTCTTTAAACTTTCCCTTGCCGCTGTGTCCACCACAGAATCTGCGGGGGGGGGTTCAAGCATCAGATTTTATTAGACAAAGAAATCCTAGGTGAGGGACGTGGATCCTCTAAGGTTGTGGCCGCCGAAGAAGCGGCGCGTGCGGCCTGTCATAAGATCATCCAAAATGACCATGACAAACGTGTGAATCGCCAAACACTGAGACTGGCTGAGCTTGTGAAAAAGCGCATGGTGCCTATTGCCAAACCGGTGGTGCCTGCGCCTGCGCCCTCGACGCCTGTGGTGACTCTGCCCGTGGTTGCTGCGCCTGCGCCCTCAGCGCCCGTGGTGACTGCGCTTGCGCCCCATAAAGGGTCTCAGACGCCGGTCTTGCGGAGTAGTCCCAGTAAAGGGGCGACCCAGCCTGTGGGCGGTGTTCCAGGACAAAAAAATACGCCGCTTCCGAACAAAAAGAAGAGAAACTATAAAAACAAGGGAGCGCAAAAAAAGGTAGGCGCGTCGCCAGCTAAGGCGTCGAGCCCACTCACCCAGATATAAATCTTGCAAGACCCCTCTCTTCAAAACTAGTGAGGGGTCTTAGCGTTTTTTAATTAGATCTTAAATGTGATGGATATGTATTTATATAAATCAAATAAAAGAATTTATCTTACATTTAAATATTGACAAAAATATAATTAATACCTACATAAAAAGTCCGTTCTATAGGAGACTGTGTAGCCATTATGATTTCCCCCTTTCTTAAAAGAGCCCTCAGTGCGCTTCTTGCCACCCACCTTACCCTCTCCCCTGTCATTGCCGCCTATGATCATGATGTAGAAAACATGGCGGGCGCTCTTTTGCCGCAAAGATCAGTGCCCTACGTCTTTGAAGGGCCCACAACCCGCACGCTCTTTAAGGAGTATTTCCTAAGCCCCCTAGGACACGACTGCGCCTTTAAAGCATTTCGGACAACGAGAGCTGAGGCCATTACTTTCATTGAAAAGAAAATCCAAGGTGGCTCCCAAGAAACCATACGGCTTCTGGACAAAGCCATGGAAACAGACGTTCTTAATCAGGGCATTAAGCTGATTTTGGACGGGTCTGCGTCGCAAGAAGAAAAACGCCGTCGGTACCTGAGTCATTATAAAATGACCACCACCATGGTGGAGTGCTACCAAAACGAGCCCGCGACGACGCCCTTGAACGCGGTTTCTCTTTTGGATGTTCTTTCTTATGTTTACCGCGTTAACTTGCGTGTTTACATTCCCGCAGAGTCGGCTTCCGCCACGCTTCAACTTTTTCACAAAAGATCCCTTGATGATAGCAACGGCACGCTCAGCCTTCTTTTGAAAAACGCCCATTACAATTTGTTGTTGCGCGAACAAGATCCCCCCTCTTTGCATGAAAAAGCTCTTAGAAATGAAGAGTCTTCCCTCAATGAGTATCAAGCACAACTACGGCGTGAAGCACAGGAAACCCACGACGCCTTAGAACAAATACGCCAAGAAAAAAGTTCACTTGAAGAGACCATGGACACCTCAGAGGTGTCGGCGTCCTCACGCGCTGAAACCCTCTTAGGTCAAGGGATAGCCCAGACCCCAAGGTCCGAGGAGACCCCGCGTCCCGCGCGTGCCATTTCTCCCGTGCCTCAGGAAACTGCTCCACAGGTATTGACAAGCCACACCTTCTCAAGGCGGCTTTCCCATGAATCCATCGTTGATTTTTTGAACAGAAAAGCACGAAAACTACCCAGATTAAGCTATGAAGATTCGTTGGCACGTGTGTGGCAGCACGCCGAGGACCTCATGAGTCGATCGGGGTCTTCGACTTTGCAAAAGACCATTGATCTCATTAATGGTTGTCTTTATAAAAGCGCCCTTATCCTGGATCACGGATTTGTGCCGCCTACTGCGACGGTTAAGACACGCTTAGAGCAACTCAAAACAGCCTTGATCACAACGTCACGGGACGCCCGTGTGAAGAGTAGTATTCTTGGTCGGCACTATAACGTGGCTTTGCACCATATGACGGTATATTTAGGTCGCTGTTTTTCTAGGCTTAGAGAGCACGACCTTGCGTGGCGCACCCTATCAAGCACACTTTCTCATAGGTATACGCGCTCGGCTAGCTTGGAGATGGCGCGCCTTGTCCTTGAAGAGGGTTATCGTCCACAAGATATGGTCGGCCAATCTCGTGAAGAATACGCTTTGTCATTGTTGAATAAAACCTCTCATACCGTTGGGCGTGCAGAGCCACAAAGCAGAAAATCGGGCGGTCCTCGTGAACAAATCACTTTTGCCCATACCCCTTATCTGAGCTCAAAGGAAGGAAGACGTTTTGCAAAAAATCTGATGTCTTTGGCAAAACAAACAGAACGCGCGCCTTCTCAAGAGGGCGCAGGCACTACAAGGGTGCGCGCGTCATTACCTCACAGGGCCCTTGGCACCTCTCTTTCTGTTGAAGGAGCGCAAGACGGCGTTGGTACAGATCGTGGGGGTTTCTCTCAGGTATCTTCAAATCCTTCTTCTCGAAAGCGCCCTAGGGAGCATTCTTTAGGAGCCCACACTCAAAATCCAAAGCGCCCACACGCATCTTCCTCTAAACGACTCGTAACCGATCCCCGTGAGGATGACGACGAGATGAGGTTTATGAGAAGGTCTTCTTCTCCTCAAGAGAAAGGCCCCTTTGAGGACGGTAAAGACAGAGAAAGGGTATCTTCCCCAATAGTGTCACCTGTCTTTTATGAGGACACCGAAGACAGTGCCTGCCCCATCTTTGACCCTGAGGTCAACCCTGAAGAAGTGCTGGCTTCTAGACAAACGCCTGCTCAAGAAGGGCCGTCCTTAGGCCATATGGAAGAACTTCTCATGCGGGCGACGCTGTATGCGGTCCAGGGTCAACGGCAAAAGTCTTGCGACCTTTGTTTAGACATCCTGAAACAGGAAAAAGAGATTGGGGCTGCGCGACTGAGGCAAAGAGTTTTCAACCTTTTGGCGTCTAATCAATTTTCGGGCCTCATTTATGACCGCTCATACACTAGGATTGATTGTTACCTCGAGTCCCTTCGTCTCGCAAAAACCCTGCAAGATTCTACGCTCATGTCCCAGGCATATTTTGGGCTTGGTCACGCTCATTTCGATGGACGAATCGAGGGAAAGCATTACACGAATGCAGACTGCTATGTTGAAGGGCTACGACTCGCCAAAGACCTTGGTGACACGAGACTCATGTCTCAGGCTTACATGGGCCTTGGCAACGGACATTGTGCTGGCAAAATCGACGGCAAGTCCTACACAGACATAGATTGTTATCTTGAAGGCCTGCGACTCGCTAAAGACGTTGGAGATGCAAGACTAATGGCGCAAGCCTATGTGGGCCTTGGCAACATATTTTTTGAGGGAGAAATCGACGGTAGGCGCTACACAAACATAGATTGTTATCTCGAAGGGATGCGACACGCCAAAGAGGTAAAAGATCGTAAATTTATGGTGCAGGCCTACGTAGGCCTTGGCAATAGCCACTTTACGGGACAAATTAATGGAGAGCATTATACAAAACAAGATTGTTTTCTTGAGGGATTGCGACTTGCCAAGGAGCTTGGTGATGCAAAACTTACGGCGCAAGCCTATGTGGGCCTTGGAAATGCTCTTTATAAGGGTCTCATCGACGGCAAGTCCTACACAAATACGGATTGTTTTCTTGAGGGACTGCGACTTGCTAAAGAGCTTAGTGATGCAAGAGTTATGGCGCAAGCCTATGTGGGCCTTGGAAATTCTCTTTATAAGGGTCTCATCGACGGCAAGTCCTACACAAATACGGATTGTTTCCTTGAGGCACTACGACTCGCCAAAGAGACAAGAGATCATAAACTTATGATTCAGGCCTACATAGGCCTTGGAAACGTAAGATTTGAGGGAGAGATCGAGGGCAACAAACACACCCGTCTCACATGCTACCTTGAGGGACTGCAGTTAGCAAAGAACATAAAAAACTCGAAACTTATGGCCCAGGCCTATATACGACTCGGAAACGGACGTTTTTCAGTAAAAATCGACGGCAAGTCATACACAAATAAGGATTTTTTTCTTGAGGGACTGCGACTCGCTAAAGATCTTGGTGATGAGAAACTTATGGTCCAGGCCTATGTGGGCCTTGGAAATGCTCTATTTAAGGGTCTCATCGACGGCAAGTCCTATACAGGCAAGGATTGTTTTCTTGAGGGACTGCGACTGGCCAAAAACATTGGTGATGAGAAACTTATGGTACAGGCCTACATGGGCCTAGGCAACGGACGTTTTTCAGTAATAATCGATGGCAAGTCCCACATAGATACAGATTTCTATCTTGAGGGGCTACGACTTGCCAAAGAGCTTGGTGATGCAAAACTTATGGCGCAAGCCTGTGTGGGCCTTGGAAATGCTCATTTTACGGGTCTCATCGACGGCAAGCACTACATGCGTGTAGACTGCTATCTTGAGGGACTGCGACTCGCCAAAGAGTTAAAAGATCATAAACTGATGGTTCAGGCCTACATGGGCCTTGGCAACGCGGCGTGCAGCAGAAGAGATAATGAGGGTGGGCTGTACTACTTCCGTGAGGCTCAAAATATCGCCTATGAGTTGAACGACAAGAGACTTATGGAAAAAGCGCAATCGGCCATTGACAGATCTGAAAGATTTTTAAAAAAGTGGCCGAGGGAAGATGCAGAGCGTCGCAACTGGAGGAGCTAAAAAAGTCGAAAACCTACAAGGGGCAGGGGCCAAGTCACTGAGTTGGCCCCTTGCTGCGGGGGAAAAATACACAAAGACTCCCCTCCACATTTTTCCCTTGCCGTAAGGAAGACAGGCACAAAACTCAGGGAAGGACTATCTTCGTACCTTCACGCCGTCCTAAAAAGATATTTGCGTCGCAAAGGCCGAGGGGCGAGCGTTACCCTCTTAGCTTGTTTCGGAGCGGATGCTCGCCATGGCTCCATCAATGAGATGAATGCGTTTTTTTGCCTTTTTTGCAAACGTTTGATCGTGGGTCACACAAAGAACAGCGCACCCTCTTTCGTGGCTTAGCCCCATAAGAATCTCTTGCACTAGCTCACTAGAGGCTTGATCTAGGTTACCGGTCGGTTCGTCGGCAAAAATAATTGCGGGATTGTTACCCAAAGATCGGGCAATGGACACCCTTTGGCTTTGACCGCCCGACAGCTGTTTAGGCACTTTGTGTAAACAATCTTTGAGCCCGAGCTGCACCAGCAACGCCTCAGCGCGCTCCTGACGATCCTGAGAAGAAAGTCGTCCCAAACGCGCCATGGGCAGGATAACATTTTCAAGGGCTGTAAATTCAGGTAAAAGGAAGTGAAATTGAAAAACAAAGCCCATATGGTTTAACCGTACCTGTCCTTGCTCTTCTTGAGAAAGCAGACCCATGTCCTTACCTTGAAAAAAAATATGCCCTTGTGTGGGGATATCAAGCAAACCTAGCAAATAAAGGAGTGACGACTTTCCAGATCCAGAGGGACCTGTAATGGTGATAAACTCACCTGTTTCAACACATAAATTTATATCTTTAACCAGTGTTACTGCAATCTCTCCGGTTAAAATGCGGTGAACGTGGCTTGCCTCCAAAAGGGTCATTTCTTAAAAACCTCCCCGAAGAATATCTATGGGCATGACCCGGGATGCATTTCTGGCAGGAATATACGCCGCTAATAGCGCCGAGACGAAGGCGGCCGCTCCTGCGATGACAAATGGTTGCCAGCTCCAATCTATGGGGATATTGATGGCGTCCGAGGACCCCGGCGGCTTAATCTGGACGCCCATGAGCATCACCATGAAGATAATCCCCAAAACAAGACCCAAGATCGTGCCACAACTTCCTAAAAGGCCTCCCTCAAATAAAAAGATCCTTTGCACATCCTTTGATGAGAAGCCCATGGATCTGAGTATGGCAATATCTCTTTTCTTTTCCATGACAACAGTGGAAATGACGTTATAAATCCCAAAAACTGCGACTAATAGAACAGCGCTCACCACGGCATACATAATAATATTTCGAATTTTGATGGTGCTCATGAGATCTTCAGAACTTTCTTGCCAGGAAACAGTTTTAAAGGAAAACCGCGCTTCCAAATCTTTTGCGACGTCGTAAGCCTGAAGAGGATCCTTTAGTTTAAATATTAGCGTGTTGACTCGGTCGGGGCGATCGAATAAAGCTTGGGCTCTCTTCAAAAAAATATAGGTTTGGTTCTCATCAATGTTTGCACGACCAAAGCGAAAAATACCAACAATCTTAAATGTTTCCTGACGTCCAGAAGCCGTCGTGATGGTGAGCAACTCTCCCATATAAAGAGATAACTTTTTTGATAAGGCTTCTCCAATCAAAATGCCGTTGGTATTTTTTGCTAAGCTATCTACGCTTCCTTGCCGCATGTATTGCTGCACAGTTGTCAATTTCTTAAGACCTTCGGGGTGCATGCCGTCTATGGTGATGCCGACTTCTTGTCCGGCATTTTTGACGATGCCCGTTCCTTGAAGGACGAGGGCAACGTCAAGGTCAGGATTTTTGTGCGCCCAGGCGAGGATCTCTCGGTAAGTTCTAATCCCTCTGTTTTCGCTTAAGGGTTTCACTTTCAAGACGTTCACTAACTTATGTCGAAAAAGCGTTTCAAGAGGCTGGGGCGTGGGTGTACGAAACTGATCTTGAACAGTGATGTGGGGAGAGTTGTCTACCAAGCGTTTGAGAAAATCTTTTTCTGAGCCGCTCATCAGCGAGGAAACCGCCAAAAAAAACGCAACACCCAAAGTAATACCTGTCAAGGAGACGATACTTTGGCGACGCCTTTGAATCAGGTGTCTATAGGCAATCTTAAACATCAACAAAATAAACTGTGAAGATGAAGAGTTTAGGGGGTTATCGCCCATACCCATTGTCCCTCTTTCATGCTGTCATTGGGGGATAAAACGATCTGCTCGTCCTCATAAAGCCCTTGTCGAACTTCAATGGAAGTGTCGTTTTGGACACCAACACTCACCTGACGTTTCTCAAGGTGGTTGTTTTTAACAATCCAAACAAACCCCTGCTCATAGGCGCGGTGAGGCACCAACAAGGCGCGTGAGTCTTCACGTACGACCACATTGACCTCAATGGTCATGCCAAGGTTTAAAGAAGGATACGGGGCCATAGGTTGCAAGCGTATACGATAGGTCCTTTTGGCGGTATCTCCTTTGCGGGTGATCTCGTATATCCTTGCTTTAAAAACTTGTTTAGGAAACGAGGGGGCTTGGCAATAAGCCATTTGCCCTTCATTCAAAAGGGGAAAGTACTCTTCATCTACTTCGGCCGTAATACGTATTTTTTCTGGAGAAAACCAAAGGAACACTTCATCACTCTGGAGCGTTTCGCCTACCTCCTTATCTTTGCGAATAATAATGCCATTTTCTGGTGCACGAATTTCTCCTTTTTCAATAGTGGCCTCAGAGCGGACCCTGTCATAGTGCGCCTGTTCGTAGGTGGTTTTGGCTCCCTGCAATTGCTCAATGGGGATGATTTTTTTGTGAAATAACGTCTGCTTACGGTTATATATTTGAAGGGCATTCTCCTCCGCAGACTTTAAACTCTCAGTGTTGGCCTTTTCATCATCCAAATCTAATGCGGCCAATAGCTCTCCGCCTTTAACTCCTTGACCTTCTCTCACCCATAGGCTTTTTAAACGCCCCGCGCGTTCAAAAGAGAGGGGTACTTCTCTTTCCGTTTCAACAATGCCTGTGCCGTACACACCTTGAACTACGGGGCCTCTCTTGGGTGTTTCAACGCGTACCACACGCCCGTGGAATAGGAAGGCGCCCCAAATAAGAAAAAAAGCTGCAATAACAAGCACAATTATCTTCACTACTGAAAAACCTCCTAGTCAAAATAACTCAGGTAATGGCTATTTTTCAGAGTAACACAAGAAACATAAAAGTTATTTAAAATCTGAAAGGACCAAGACCAACAGACACTTTTGTATTGCCTCATAGGATCTTTGATTGAATACCACAAAGAAAGAGCCAAGCTTGCGGCAGGCTTTGGGGCGTATGTGGTGGGGCGGGCGCCAGGGGACGCCGCCTGTATGGTGCGGCCCTTTCCTATGACATCTTTGTCAAGGACCAGGCCATGGTCCAGGACGATGAAAGAAAAGAAGCCGCCAAGGTAGAGGCAAAGGCAAAGAAAAGCGCCGCCTTCAAGACGAAGAGACTGCGATCAAAAGACAAAAAATGTGGAAGTGCGACGATCTTCTTTTCGTGTTTTGGGTATCCTGCTGACATCCACATCCACAGACTTTTTTATCCCAGACTTCTGATTTGGTGCCTTTAAAACGCCTGGTGTGAGAGTTCTTTTATAGGGGAGGCCTTGTGCTTGACCCTGTTCTCTGTAGTGTCTTTCTGCAAAGGCGAGTTGGTCATTTTCAGGAAGGTCGGCCACGCTGGCGGCCAATGTGGGGTTTAACTCTAGATATCGTTTGGCGGAGAAGTCTAAAGGAATATCTTGTCCGTAAGATCGGAATTCTCGTATGCCGTGATTGCGATAGTGATCTTCTGCAAATTTTTCAGCCTCTGCAGAGGACATTCCTCGATCTTGTGTGTACTTTTTAAGATCAGGATTTAAGTTTAGATACCGTTTTCCTGAAAATCCTTCAGGAAGCCCTTGTTTTTCAAAGGTATAAGCACGTCCTTCCCTTCGCCCTATGGTTGCATAATGGTCCTTTGCATACTGATCTTGCCCGTACATTCTTTGAAGACGATTCATGCCCTTATACACATCGGGATTTAATTTAAAGTAAAAATATGTGTTAAAATCAGCAGGTATGTCTGTTCTTTTGTAGAGAAGTCCCTTTTCTTTTCCAATTTCCAAGAAATGCTGTATTGCGGCTTCTTCCTCTGCAATATCTTGATTGGCTAGGAATTCTTGGGTTTCTATCTTAGTCATGCTATGGCTAGGCCATCTCAAATGTACTTTTTGTTTTATCCACGCATCGACTTCTACTTTATTTAATTGCCTGTATTCATCTGCGTTAAAATCAGAAGGTAGACCAGATTCATCAGCCCTTGCGCAGGAATGGGAAGGTTGTATGTGAGGGGAATCGCTTTCAAATAAGCGTCCTTCATATTTTCCATGACGTAAATAGTGATAAATCGCAAAGGCGTTGGCGTCCCTTGACTGGGCTTTTGCAGCTTCTGCCACATCGGGGTTTAGCGCTAAATAACGGTCAGCATTAAACCTAGTAGGAAGTTGGGCGATTTCCTCTTGTGTCAGATGCAGGCGACTTTCTAGTACTCCGTGGGCATAGAAGTGTTTTTGTGCAAAATGCTCCGCACCATCTCCACTCTGACGGGCGGCGGTGGCGATGTCTGGATGAAGCGCGAGGTAGGTTCTTATGTCAAGGGCACCAGCTGTGAAATGTGATCTCGAAGCCAGCTCCAGGTCATCCGTGAGGGAATGATTGGTGGGGCGGGCGCCAACAGAAGTTGAAAAAATGCCCACGCCCAGGGCAAAAAAACTGGTAAAAATCATTGGTGCGTTTTTTTACTCATCGTATCTTCCTTTGTATAAAGGCTATATAATTGTCATTAAATTTTAAAAATAATTTTGCCAGTAATAAAAAATATTTTTTATTAATAAACATTAAAAGAGAATTATGACTAACAAATGTTGATTGTAATGTCAAATTCATTTTTTACAAAGTAACATATATATAAAATTCAAAAATATATAGACAATCATGAAATCTAGGTTTCGTTTTTAGTTGTTTAATTACAAAAGGTGTAAATTTAATCTCAAACCCTAAATCTTGACCTTCCCTCAACGACTCAAATCTTGTTATCCAGTTGAAATCCCTCCAATAATATCCAATAACGCATGTAAAGAAAGGTCATACAGCCGATAAGAACGGCGTGACCAATGCAAGAGATGGACAGATTAAAATCCTTCAGCAACGACAAGGGAAAGATCCCGATTTGGGGGACGGATAATGGATAAATATGGACTCAATCACCTTCCGCCTATACCATAGACGCAACACAGCATGCTTTTTGTTTTAGTTGTGATGATAGATCTAGCAATGAATTTTGGTTTCAGATTTCATTGGAAAACGCAAAAGAAATTGGTGAAAACAAGATGCAATGAACCCAAACGTATTCGGCTTGATCGGACAGATAAAGCCCGGATATATTTGGTTGATCGTATCTCTAAACACTAAAAGGAATGACATGACAGCTTCTTTTCCCGTGCTCTATTCTTTTCGCCGTTGCCCTTACGCCATGCGGGCAAGGCTCGCCCTCTATGCGGCCAAAATCTCCCATGAGCACCGGGAGGTGGATTTAAAACACAAACACCCTGAGATGCTCGCGATCTCTCCCAAAGGCACGGTGCCTGTTCTTCAGTTGGCTGACGGGACAATCCTGGAGCAAAGTTTAGAGATTATGAAATGGGCCCTCAAAGACGCTCCGTTGTCTGAGGAAGACGCAACGCTCATTGAAGAAAATGATACAAGTTTTAAGCAAGCGCTGGACCGCTATAAATATCCTGGTCGTTATCCCCAAGAGGGCAACATTAATTACCGTGATCTAGGGGAGGGCTTTTTAAAGAAAATGGAGACCAGATTAACGCCCGGTGTAGAAAATCCAACGATTGTGGAGATGGCTGTTTTTCCCTTTGTTCGTCAGTTTTCTAAAGTCGATGAGGCGTGGTTTGAGGCACAAAACTATCCTCATTTAAAAAATTGGTTGAATGTCTTGAGCGCCAGTCCTTTGTTTCATGACGTCATGGAGAAATATTCGCCTTGGGAAAGAGGGAATACGCCAATCTTGATTGCCTTTTAGGAAGGCAGTTAACTAAACTAGTACAGTCCATCGTCGTGGCTACAATGACGTCCCACTCTTAAGGGGCACAGATTCTGACCTTGGAGGGCCGTTAGGCCCTCCCTCATTTTTTTAGCGGTAATAGCCTGCTTTTTTCATCTGAATGGCAATGTCCACAAACCGGTCATGGGATTTGGGAAACGTCTCCAGGTGGCGCAGCGCATATTCTCTGGCCACCATGGCTTCTTTGAGGATGATGGCGGCGTTCACGATCTTGGCGTAAAGCTCGCTCATGTCATCAAAGGCTTTGTGGGATGAGATCTTGTTAAACACCTCTTCGGCGATCATGTATTCAGCGAGCGCTTCTTTAGGGCGCTTTTGGCCCATAAGAGCGTCCCCCAACGCCATGTGAGCTACGCCTTGCCGGCGTGTCACCTGGGTTCCTTGGTAATGCTTTACAAGCGTTTTAATGGATTTTCTTGCGCTCTCTTCTGCGTCTTTAAAAGCACCCAGCGCACTCTGTGCCTGGGAAAGGTAGACAAGGGTACGCGCCACAAGATCAACGTCTTCTTTATGGTCAGAGACCTCAAGGGCGTGCTTGTAAGCATCTTGGCTTATGTGAAGCGCTTGCTTTCGAAGGGAGAGTGCTTCTTCAGCCTGTTTTAACGCGTCTTTGTGTCCTGCGATTTTCAAAAGAGAGCAAGCTTTCAAAGATTTCACAAAGGCGCCCGCCACTTTGTTAGCCGACGCATCCGTCTCAAGGACGGCTGTCAACTTGTCCAATATCTTGATGGCGTTTTCAAAATTTCCGCGATCTTGCTCAAGTACTACCTCCAGCTCATCCAAAGAGGCTCGTAAAATCAAATCGTTAAGACCTTTTGAGAGGGTTCTTGCGTCATTTAGGTACTTTTGAGACGTTTCAATATCGCCTTTCCAGTGGGTGTAGAATCCTAAATTGTCAGAAAGAAGAAATACTTGTTGATAACGGGATTTCTCGAGATCAACTTTTTGAAAAGCTTCGTGCGCGCGCTTGAAGGCCTTCAGTGATTCATCCACAGAGCCACCTGTCAGGATGGCGTCACCATACCAGCTGAAAAAGGTGCCTGTGAGAAAAGGATCCGTCACCACGCCCGCATCAAAAAGCGTTTTAAATTTCTTGGAAAAAGGCACCGAAAACTCATAATCCCTTGCCACCACTTCTGCGTAATAGAGCGTGCGAATACCGACTTCTGCCGCGATTTGTGGGTTTATAAGGTCAAGACGTTCCATCAGCTTTTTAAGATGGGGCATGAGATCTTTGTCTTTTTCAAACACGCCGACGCCCTCTTCGATTTTTTCAGGAAAAAGAGAGAGGAAGACGGTGGCCGACAGGGTGGCGGCCTGTTGAAGGACTTCGGGGGGGGCAGTGGCAATAATTACGCTCCGCACGTAATCGTGGATACGGTAGCCAGCGTTTCCTTCTGGTGCAATCAGGGCGACGTCCAAGAGGCGCCCAAAGCCGCCCATATCCCCCTTGGTCAGATTAATATACATCTTTTCAATGAGGGTTTTATCAAGATGGGTCGTATCAAGCAGGGAGAGCGCTACTAAAAGCGTATAGTCATCAGGGTTCGACGCTTTGATCTTCTCGGTGGACATTTTGATCGCCGTGTAAAGCAAGGGCTGGTCGCCCAGCGCCTTTGATTCCGACGCCCAGTACGCCTTTTTATTTTCGGTAAAAAAGGAAATGTAGGCCGGGACTCCCATGCCAGGGGTTGCGTTGATGTAGGCGGCCGCCTGCAAAAGAGCCAAGGGATGATTTTCTAAAGTCGCGGCAAGGGCCTCCAGGTCTTCAGACCTGGCGTCCTTGAGGTAGTGCTGCAAGAAGGCAAGGGCTTCGGCGTCCGTGAGGGAGGTCAGGCGCAGAATCCCAAGACCATCGCGTTCTGACAAAGACGTTACGATGACGTGTTTGTCTTTGGCGCCGTGGGTTTCAGGCAGATTGTCCGTGATCGCCGCGTAGGAGGGCGCGTTATCCAAAATAAGAAGCCACGAAAAGGCGGCCGTGCGCAACAGATCCTTTACGTACGTGCGTCCATCGCCTTTTTTCTTGAGTGTTAAGGGGGCTTTCTTTCCAAAAGTCTCATGTAGTTTTAGGGCAAAATCGTCCATTTGTTCCTCCACCGATTGATCTGCTTTTAGCGTCCAGATGACCTTGTACCGATCATGAAAGTGACGGGCATAGTGCGCGGCAAAGGCGCTTTTCCCGACCCCGCTTCTGCCCGTGATCACCACAGGACCGCTTTCTAGGTTTTTGTGTAATGCATTGATCTCGCTCACTCTACCAAAAAAATCCTTTTGGTCAAAAGGAACCTTCCACAGGAGCGGCTCTTTTGCGCAAAGCGGCGACACGAGAAGACAAAAAGAGGCAGCGATCTTAAGAAAAAAGCGGAATAACATTAGGGGAACTTTCAAAGATATAAGAGGGTATTTTTTCGGGCAGCGCGTCGCTCTCTCCCACAAAAAGATGCGTTTCGTGCGAAGAGATCTTGAGGGCGCGCAAGTTAAGTCTTTGGCAGAGCGACTCCATGAGCCGCTGATCAAGGATGATACCTGCAATGACACGTTTATCATTCGTAAAAAGTCTATCTTCGTGAACACTTTCCCCCTCTTGGAGGATCCGAATCAACGGCATTTCGCCAACAACCGAAAGAGAAACGATCACGCGTCCCTCATACAAAAGAGAGAGACTTTTTTTAACGATGTAGGAAAGGACAAGCTTCAAAAGCAGCGGATCTGTATGTGCTTCTATCCCCGGGGAAAGGAGCGCGTTTTGTAGGGAAATCCCCGCTTTTCCTGCGTCGTGTCGCAGCAGCATCAACACGTCCTCGACGAGAGATTCAAGAGGTGTGGCCTCACAAAGGGTTTGACGAGGAAGGCCGTCTTTGAGATCGGTCGCACTGGATGATATGTCTGACAAAAGCGAAAGGCATTCTTTTTCCTCATAAAGCTCAGGATTTAGCAATGAACTTTGCACCACCGACGAAAGCACGCTTATTTTTTCAAGGGCGCGGGTGTTTCGTCGCCTCACCTCCTCTTGAAGCTCTTTTTCTTTTTTGGTTTTAAGCGCGAGGAGCTCTCTGTTTTCCTCATAGAGAAGCGTTTTTTGAGATAGGTCGTCATATGCCCGGGTCAGCGTTTCTATTTGATTCTGTTGACGCACATGTGTGTCTTTTGCTTTTTTTTGCGTCATAAAGGAGCCCCTTAGGTTTCCTGTATAGAACGTAAACAGTAAAAGGATCTGGATCCCTAAAAGAAAGAGGCAGTCATAGGATTTTTCTTTGAAAAAGGTTTTAAGAAAAAAAAGTTCTTTGACGTAGATCGTAAGGCTTTGTGCTTCTAAAAGGGTAAACCTAATGGGTCTTCCTTTGGGTGAAAACAGCGTTTTTTCTGTGCCTACGCGCACATCTTGAACACCGAGATAAGAAATAAGGCGCCTGCGGTCTAGGTGTAACTCTTTTCTCATGTTTTTCGTTTGGTATACCAAAAAGACAAGGGTTTTTTCCTGATGGAGATATTTTACCCGTGGATCAACGGTCTTGTATTCATAGACCAAGGGCGATGATAGAAGAGATGGCAAGTGCGCCGTAACCGTGTCTTTCCTCTCTTCAGATTTCCTGAGAAAGATGATTTCATTTCTCATATCCCTTAAAAAGATTTCTACTTTTTTGGTCGCAAGATGGGATATTTTCTTATTTTCAAGATGCAGTTGATGCACGTGTTGCAGCGCAAGCGCTAAATAGCTCATCACACAAAGAAGAATAAAGACAGAAGCGGGTGCTTTTTTAGATAAGAGTTTTTTCTTACCAAAAAGAAAAAAGAAATGTTGTAAGTAGTTTTTTATAGCTTCTATACTGAATAATTTACCCATATCACTTAATTTTACTTCCCTGTTAATAATTTTTTAATTTTTATAGCAGCTCAAAAATCCTCTTGTCAATGAATTGCCCATAAAATAGGGAATCCTTATATTTGCCAAAAACTTTTTTCAATTTTCAATCACTTAACATTTATTGAAATAGGTAGTGCCAATATGTCATTTCATAGATAAATTGAGACCTTATTTTATGCCTCCCCTTCTTCTCTCCTTTGAAGAAAATCTCTCTGCTTACAGGAGCGATCGTTCTAAAAAGACTTGCGGTGCAACAAGAGAGATTTTTCTAAGAAAGGTAATCTTAGTATATAGAACACCTATCCTAGATGAACAGATCGCTCTGTTCAAAACGAGAAAAAAGAGGACCAATGATTTTAAACGATTTTATCATTTTTAGGTCTTGGATCGCAGAGAGGACTTTTCATCACGTTGATGCCGACATTTTTAGTGCAAAAACGCGGTAGAATGTCGATCATTTAGATACATTCTGAGGATGGCCTATTGACACTTGGAAAGATGATCTGATCCCTCAAACATGAGAAATCCAAAATAAAAGGCGCTATTTTCTCTCGGGAGGGGCAGTTCAAACGATTGCTCAAAGGCAAAAGCTTCATAATTTACACATTCAACATAGGCTTCAGGCGTATTGACGCTGACATAACCTTTTAGGTTTTGGGTCAGGGCAAAAGTTCTGAGGACCTCTGTGAGGCCCGTATAAAACCAACTCTTGAAAATCTCTTTGTTGGGATCTGACGGAAGAAAGTAGTTATCGTCAAAAAAGACAAGACTCAACTCCAGAAGTCCAAAGGTATCGCAATTTTTCTATCGAAAAATCCCACATCCGTGAGGATACTGTGACTGACAGGACTCACACGCGCACTGCCAAGAAGAGACTGCCCGGGCTTTTCATAAACGATGTAGATCGATTGATCAGTATCTCCCGCCCCCACGTTTTTCAAATATGGTTTCAAGACGTGATAAATTCTTTTGCCTGTTTTTAGGCAATATAATACTGAACACTTTAAAAAGTCCTCTGTTTTAAAAAAAACACATGAGTAATTTTTTTTCATAATCTGATGGTGATTTTATTGATCAGTTAAGGCGCAGCGTAACTGTAAATGAATTATACACAAGAGAGGTTACAATGAGCCATCAAAAAATCTGCCCCTACTCTTTGAAATTGCATATGACGTGTATAAGACATATATGCAGAATATATAAAATTTATATAATAAATATGATTACATGTTCTTCGACATCTGAAAAATCATACGCTTATCAAGCTTCATAAATTTTCATCAATCAAAAAACTTCTTTTAGACAAATACTTTAAAATATATATTTGTTATATATACTTTATATATGGTTAGCCCTGGTTTAGGAGATTGAAAGAGTTTTCCGTAGAGTCATTCCATGACCTGTCGTAAACTTAATATGCTTTAAGAGCCCGTTTTTTTATGCTCTGATGGCTGTTAGAAGATTTTCTGATAGGGGAGGGTGGGTACGATTTAACTCAATTGTTCTCAGGAGAGCTTCTAGTTAGTTTAATACAACATGTTCAGTTTTGTACATAATACGTAAAATCCCATAGCTCCGGATAGATTATCTTCGTTGTATTTTCTTTACTTTTAATATTTTAAAAAAATTTTTGTTGTTGTGTGATTTTTCGTGAGGGGTAATGGCATAAGCCGTTATCCACAGGAAAAATCACTTACCTATAGGATTATAAATATAGGTAGTTATATAGGATATATAGTAGGCGTTACCGTTTCACCGTTAGTAAATTATTAACATATTGATTTACATAGAATCAGAAGCGTCACCGTTTCACTGTGGAAAAATATAAAAATCAACATCTTTCTGTTGATAAGTTATCCTCTGCGCTATTTCAAGACAGAGGGTCTAACTCGTTTTATTTCTCGAGTGCAAGTTTTTCAGCAATTGCTTCTTCAATCCATGTTTGCCGAGTGATTTTTACCGTTCTTTTGGCAAGAGCGTTAGAAATGGCTTCGACTGTAGCGTGTGGTAAGTTTATAAGGACGAATTTTCTAGGTTTTGGTGGGATACTTACGTCAAGGTCAACGCTCCCCCCCTACTGATGATTGCGTCTACATTCACACCAGGAAGCGGGTGTGACTTGATAGTTCTAATTTGATCCTTTTCTAGATTCTGAGAAAGAGAATTCAAGGATGTTGGACGTACGGGTTTACGAGAAACAGCCATCATGCCACCTTTTCAGCTGTGGGTACGGAGTGACCCGTGATAGCTGTAAAGAGTGTTTGAAATTCTTGTATCGCTTTTTTATCTAAAGGCTGATATTCGGCGATAATAAGGCCTCCTGCTGCGGCGTTTGCAAAGGATTTACGGTTGCCGAGCGGAAAATCATGGAAGATCAATCCCTTTGTTTCGCGAATAGCGGTTGCAGCATCCTCATTGTCGTTGCCACTGGGGTCAGCACGGTTAATGAACGCAAATGGTTTCATATCTGGATTAGCTGGTTGAACCTCGTGCAGAAACCGTGTCAGCTTTTCGATTGTCTATACATCCAGGGAGCGTGGCACAAAGGGGAAGAGTGCTATATTAGCGATGATCAAGGCAGCTCGTTGGCTGGTTGTATCTCGACCTCCAGTCTCAATCACAACATCCGTGTATTTTTGGCAAGAGCTAGCGCCTCACGTCTGACGTTTAATCCTGCTAACTGTACAGCGGTATAACCCGCTTGCCCGTCTAAACGCTCATTACGCCACGTTGTAAAATCTGTGGCGCTTTCCTGGTCGTCTGCATCTATCAACAACACATCCCGCCCCAGGTTTGCTAGCATGACAGCTTAGTTGGTAGAGACAGTTGTTTTTCCAGATCCACCTTTTATACCACCTAAAGTATAAATCATGATTTTCCCTTTCTTTTGTGTGTTGGATGAATATACAATATATATAAATCATATATATACCGTGTATACTTCATGTATATGATATATATGGTATGGTGGATTATTTTTTGTGTTTTTAAACGAATGAATAATTAAAAATAAGATCGATTGACTCACAAAATATGAAAGGATTTAAGTGTTTTTGTTTAATTTTGGGATGTGAGTGTTGCTATGTAGAAGAGTCAATCCTCGCTCATCATCTTCTAGATTATGATCAAGATACAATAACGTAATACGCTTTAGAAACTGACGGACCCTAAAGCGAAATGAGCGGATGTTCTTGTAATCTGGGCCAAATTGATTGTGAAGTAGCTCCCAGCGGAATGTTTGAGGCTTTTTCAGGTAACTGACTCGATAAGTAATCCATGCATACAGATCTAGAGCCAATGGTGATTGTTTCAATTCTGAGAGCGCGTGAGTATCGATTGGTACGGGATGATCATTAATTTCCTTAAAAAACTGCTTGCCGAGTTCGATTTCACTATTAAACAGGCTGTCAATGTTTGTGGAGTTTGGATTCCACCAGAGTTGTACTTTTTCTGCGAATAAAAAATGAGAGCGTGAAAATTCACTACCATTATCCTCATATGTAAAGTTAATCCTTGAAGAAAATAACCGTTTCATTTGCTCCTTTAACCGTGAAGCATCGCTGCGAGATCCACCGCTTGTTGATGGATCAAGGCCTACCTGTCTTATGAAGTCAGCTAAAGATGATCCAAGTGACAGCGTACGGCTTCCTGTGCGAGATGCTTCAGTTGTGACCCAAAACATCAAAAGTCTAGGAATGGCCCATAGGGAACCCCTAAACTTACAGGTTGTTTGTTTTTAATTGTATATCCCGGCTCTATAGAAAGGGAAAAGTTGGTAGCCCCCATTTCGCATTGGCAAGGAAGACAAAGCATCGGATCTGAGGATGATGTGGGAGAATACTATTACATCGACGTTGACCGAATTGTGCCTTACCAAAATCAAGCACGCAGACGATTTGATGATGAGGAAATTGAACAACTTTCTAAAACCATTTTCGAGTATGGCGTCGGACAATCCCTTTCTATTTTGAAAGGAGAAGATGGGTTTTATCAAGTTGTGAGCGGAGAAGGAAGGCTTAGAGTTGCACGTATGGCGGGTCTCTCAAAAGTTTCATGCCTTATGGTTGGAAAAGATAAAGCGAGCGAAATTGCTTTAATAGAGAATATTCAGAGAGCAGATCTGCACCCTGTGGAATTGGGAGATGCTTTTTCAAAGCTCTTAGATGGGCAAGAACGAGGGGGAGTGCGAGAACTCGCAACGCGCCTTGGGAAAAGTACCTCCACCATATCTGAATATACAAGACTCTCACGTCTTCCAGATGAGATAAAAGACTATCTCATCGATCATAACCTGAGATCAAAATATACCCTTAGAAAACTCCTCTATGCAAAAAATTTAGAAGAGATGAATGAAATTTTGGGAATTGATCAAGATAAAAAAATGAGCAAAAAGAAAGTCACTGTAATGAGTTTTGATGATGAGTCATTTTTTATCGATAGGAATATAATCGAAAAGCTTACTCCTTCTCAACGTAAAACCCTTAAAGATACGCTTTTGAATTTAATAGAATATCTCTGATAATCAAAACCAACAGCTCTCCTTTTTTTGGAAAGGAGAGCTGCTTTTCATTTCTCCATAAATGCCTTTTGTTATTATCTTCCTTGCAGGTTGTTCGGCGCGCCGAACAAACGACATGCCTTCCCTCTTAAAAAGGGGGGTAGAGGGCGTCTTCGTAAACCGTAGGATCCGATTTTTCATATTTTAGTCTGTGCTGTTCAATTCGATCAGCTGCCTTTACAATGTGTTCAGCATAGAGCTGCCAGATTCTTTGTTTAGTGTCTGTCATATATCGATGGCTCCTTCAAGAATCGATTCCTTTAGCCTATGATCAATCTTATCTAAAGAAACAACATCTACTTTTCTCCCATCAAACAAGTCTTCTAATTCGCCGCTAAGTCCTAGATCATCAAAACAGAAAACATGTCCTTCAGGATATTCTAAGAGAAAATCAATATCGCTTTGTGGTTTATCTTTTGAAAGCGCTACAGAGTCAAATAAGCGGATTCTGATCACACCATATTTTCGACTAATCTTTAAAATCTCATCTTTAAGAGCGTGCACACGACCTTTTATGGAAGTATATGCACCAGGTTCAGAAATCCTTTTTAAGGCATCTTGCATTTTTCGATATTCAGTAGGGGACACGTAAAATCCTACAGTTCTCCCATGGCTTTTAACTTCAATAGGTTCTAATTGAACTTCTTGGTTTCTCTGCCCGAAATTGTTGACGAACTGTGTCGCTGAAAGTGTAAGCATCAGGTCTTCCTTGCAATTATTTATTTTAGGTATATTACCTGAAATAGCTAGAAAAGTCAAAGATCAGAAAATAGAGGTGTTATAATTGTGAAAGAGACTTTTATCTCAAATAGAGATAGACGGAGGCTTTTGAGAGACCATATTCTTTCATGAGGTCTTTGATAAGGGTGCCGTTTTTTCTTTTTTCTTGTAGGGCTAGCCGTTCCTGAGGGGTGAGTTTCTTTTTACGTCCAAAGGCCACACCTCGTTCTTTGGCTTTATTGATGCCGTCTAGTTGCCGCTCTGCGCGTATTTCATTTTCGAACTGACCGATGGCGCCCAGCATGTTGAAGAGGAGGCGTCCTGTGGCGTCACTCGTGTGGATGTTTTGATCGAGCACACAAAGATTTACGTTTTTAGCTTTGAGGATTTCTGCAATTTGGCACAGGTGGAGAGTGGACCTGGCAAGTCGGTCAAGCCTTGTCACCACAAGGGTATCACCCTCTCTGACATAGTCGAGACAGGTTTTCAGTTCTGGTCTTGCGTTGGAGGTACCACTCTTTTTTTCCTGAAAGATCTTTTGACACGCCGAAAGTTTATCAAGTTGCACATCGAGGCTTTGCCCGACAGAACTCACCCGTGCATAACCGACTTGGATCATCAAAAGCTCCTCTGATGTCTTATATATTCTAAGACCCTATAAGATTCATATTTTTAGACATAAAAAAAGACATGTCAAGACGAATGTCTTACAAGGTAAACTTTCTAAGACATGTGAGGATGGAAAAGGAAAAGACGGTCTAGGGATTCAAAAAAGTTCCTGAGCAGACCCGTTAAAAAGTCTGCCCAGGGTGTTGAGGTTAGTGTTTGTGAGAGGGCCTTGCGCTCCTTTGATGACTATTTTGTGATAAAAACTTTTTTGCTCGTGCAATACCGTTGTTTGCCTTTTGGATGAGAAGGTTATTGCCTAGGCGCTGAGCCATTGTCCGGGCCTGCTCGAAATGCTCAAGGCCTTTTGCGTTATTACGCTGAGCACAATAAGCATTTCCCAACCCAAGATGCGCCTGCGCCATGAGTTTATGGTCCCTTGCTTTGCGCGCAAGATCTAAGCCCTCACGGTAGCAATCTTGCCCTGTGTAACGTTGACCCGCAATGTCACCCTCAAACTTGTTGTTGCCAAGGCCTATCAGCGCCTGTGCCATGAGTTTATGGTCCCTTGCTTTGCGCGCAAGATCTAAGCCCTTAAGGTAGCAATCCTGCCATGTGTGAGGTTGACCGTCAATGCGGCCCTCAAACTGGGCGTTGCCAAGACCGATCAGTGCCTGGGCCATGAGTTTTTGGTCCCCTGCTTTTCGCGCAAGATCTAAGCTCTCACGGTAGCAATCTATCCTTGTGCGATGCTGGCCGTCGATCAGTCCCTCAAACTGGGTGTTGCCAAGGCCTATCAAAGCTTGGGCCATGAGTTTTGGGTCCCCTGCGTTGCGCGCAAGATCTAAGCCCTCACGGTAGCAATCCTGCCCTGTGTAACG
>Ga0315900_10000241_pt1 | contig 97064 bp, 92 predicted proteins | sample LakEriMetagenome_FD_203521 | JGI IMG/M metagenome (GOLD analysis project Ga0315900, IMG submission 203521) | Freshwater fungal communities from buoy surface, Lake Erie, Ohio, United States - Buoy 12 MA114 | ecosystem: Environmental > Aquatic > Freshwater > Lake > Lake biofilm | place: USA: Lake... | reverse complement strand
GCACTCGACAAGGTGCATCCCCGGTGCTTAGTCTGCCCACCATGATCGCGCCCTGCGCGGGGCGGTCCGGAGATGGGGGCATCCTTAGCATGAAGCGCGTACTGCTACTCCTCGCTTTGCTCGTCGCATGGCAGCCGGCGGCTGCGCAGACGCGCGCCGAACCGCCCGAGGCCTCGCCGGCCGATGCGCTGTTCGCGGGCATCACACCGCAGACCCCCGGCCTCGTGGTCCTGGTCGCGAAGGGTGACAAGGTGATCTTCCAGCGCGCGGCGGGCGGTGCGGATCTCGAGCAGGGAACGCCGCTGCGGCCCGACACCAGATTTCACCTTGCCTCGGTCTCGAAGCAGTTCACGGCCGCTGCGGTACTGCTGCTGGCGAAGGACGGGAAGCTGCGCCTTGACGACCGGGTGCGCCAGCACCTCCCCGAGCTGCCGGCGGCCTATGACGCGATCACCCTCGCGCAGTTGCTCAACCACACCAGCGGCCTCAGAGACCAGTGGGACCTCGTCTCCGCCTCGGGCGCGTCGATGGCCGACCTGCTCGAACAGCAGCGCCTGTTCGCGCTCGTGAAGGCGCAGTCGGGGCTGAACTTCACGCCGGGCAGCGCCTTTCGCTACAGCAATGCCGGCTACCTGCTTGCCGCGCTGACGGTCGAGCGGGTGAGCGGCCAGCCCTTCGCGACCTTCGTCGAGGAGCGGATGTTCAAGCCGCTCGGCATGACAAGCAGCCTGATCTACACCGATGCGGGCGCGATCGTGCCGGGGCGGGCGCAGTCCTATACGCCCGCAGCGCCGTTCCGGAACGCGCGCCTCAACTACAGCAATTACGGCGCGACGAGCATGTTCAGCACCGCCGGCGAACTCCTGATCTGGGCACGTGAGCTCCTGCACCCGCGGGTTCTGGACTCCGCTCTGGTGAACGCGATGGCCGGCGCCACTACGCTGAGCGACGGGACGGTGTCGAACTATGGCATGGGCCTGTGGCTGGAGAACGTGCGCGGGAAGGCTGCGATCATGCACCGCGGCTCAGATGCCGGATTCCGCACGCTGGTGGCCGTCCACCCGGGCGAGGATGCCACCATCATCATCCTCTCCAACGGCTCCGCTGACGTCAGCCCCTTGCATGAAGCCCTCGTCGAGGCCCTGCTTCAGGGCGAGCCCGACACCGCAGAGGCGCTGCAGCCGTCGGATGCGGTGCTGGGCGCTCTTGCGGGCTACTACGTTTCGGACTGGGGCCCCGGGATGACCCTCACCTTCAACGGGAAAGCGCTTGAGCGGCAGATCGCGGGCACCCCAGCGCAGGCGGGGCGGTTCTTTGCCGATGGCACGTTCCGTTTCGTGGCGCCCGAGATGCGCCTGCGCAGCGGCCCCAACGGGACGGTCCTTCAGGAGAACCGCTATGGCCCTCCCGTCATCTTCCGCCGCGTGGCGAGCGCACCTTTGCCGCCCCCATCGCTTGCCGACTTTGCCGGACGCTACCGGAGCGATGAGCTCGATCAGACGCTCGACTTCGCCATCGTCGAAGGGCAGCTGCAATTCTCCTCGATGCGCCAGCCGCAGCCGACAGCGCTGGTCGCGGTGGAGACCGACACGTTCGATTTTTCCGTCGGGCGCATTCATTTCGCGCGCGACGAGGCCGGGCTGGTCGAGAGCGCGACGTTACAGCTCGGGCGTACGCGCGGGCTGCGCTTTCGAAGGCTTCCCTGAGAAGGTCAGGGCTTCGCCGTGTGGCCTCACACGTCCTCGAAGTTCGACCCGCGCGCCGATTGCGGCCATGCCCTCAAGCATCATCAAAACCGTCAATCCGCACCGAACCGCAGCCGCACCCCGCCATTGAGGGTGAAACCCTCGAGCGGCGCCCAGGCATCGGTGGTCCATTCCCCGCTCGGCGCACGGGCGGGAAGCAGGAGGGGATCATAGCGGGTCTGGCGCACGTCGAGCAGGTTCTCGGCATTGGCGAAGAGGCTGATCCGGCCCAGCACCAGCTCGCCCAGCACACCCAGCAGCAGGTAGGGCCGCGAGCGGGTGCGGTAGGGGTTGTCCTCCAGACGCTGGCGGCCGGTGTAATAGGCCTCGATCCCGATGCGGCCCTTGCCGTGCTCCTCCCACATTCCGACAAGGCCCGCCGTGTGGCGCGGGGTGAGCGGAATGGCTTGCCGCCCCGCGCCCGCCGGCTCCGAGGAATCGACGAAGACATAGCTGCCCGTCACGGTAAAGCCGTTCTGCCGGAAGCGCAGCAGCATCTCTGAACCGCGCAGGCGAGTGGTGCCGTCGATGTTCACGAGCCTTACCCGATCGGCGGCGATGGGTTGGATCCGGGTCGCTTTGTCGATATCGCTGCCGAACAGCGTGACGTTGGCCTCCCAAGGCCCGCCGCGCCAGCCAAAGTCGAGCGAGGCATTGCGGGCGGTTTCGGCCTTGAGGCCCGAGAGCGGTTCGAGCCGCGACAGACCTGCCGCCTCGATTGCGTCCACGAAGGGCGTCGGCGCGAAATAGCCGCGTCCGGCCGATGCACGGATCGTCCACGCTCCCGGCCGCCACAAGGCCGCGACGCGGGGGCTGACCTGCGAGCCATAGGCATCGTGGAAATCGGCACGGATGCTGCCCGACAGGGTGACCTCGGCCCCGGCGCTGTGTTCGATCTGTGCAAAGAGGCCGGGCACATCAAAGCTGTAGTCAAAGGCAGGAAAAGTGCGTGCGCGAAGAGCGTCGGACTGGAAGGCGCCCCCCACGACCCACGCCGTGCCGCCTTGATCGCCCGCCAGCGTCGCTTCGAGGAAGCGGCTTGTGTGGCGGTTGCTCTCGGCTGTCGCGCCGAAACGGCGAAGGTTGTCCTGCCGCATGATCGATGCGCGAAGGGCGAGGCGCAGATCCCCGCCGAGCGGCTTGGAGCCGACCAGTCCTGCGTCCCAGCGCTCGCTGTCCTGCGCCTGCACGAAAGGCGCACCATCGGGCGCGGTGCGCCCCGGCAAGGTGCCGCCCGCGCGATCCTCGCGCATGAAGCCGGTCGTCACATAGAGACGCGATCCGTCGTCACCCTCCCACGTGAAGCGCGGGCGGGCGGTGACCCGCTCGAAAGCCGCCATGTCGCGCCAGCCATCGCCGTCGATGTCCTGCCCGGTCTGGCGGTGGAGGCCGCCGGTGAACGACAGGCCGGTGCTGCTACTCAAGGGTCCGGCAAGGTAGGCCGTCAGGTCTTGTCCGTTGCGCGTGGTCGCGTTGGCGAGAATATCGGCCTCGAACCCGTCTCCGGGGCGCTTGGAAACGAGGTTGATGACCCCGCCGAGCGCCGAACCGCCGTAAAGTGCCGAGGCCGACCCCTTGATCACCTCGACCTGCGCAAGGTCGCTCGGCGGCACCTGCAACAGCCCGAGGCCGCCCACCTGCCCGCCATAGAGCGGCAGACCATCGGCAAGGAGTTGGGTGTAGCGGCCCTCAAGCCCCTGCATCCGGACGTTCGCCGCGCCGAGCGCCGGGCTGGTGACCTGCACCCGCACCCCGCCGATCTCGCTCACCAGCATCGCGATCGCACCGGGGCGCATCAGCGCCTTTTCCTCGATCTCCTCGCCGGCGATCACCTCGACCCTGAGCGGTTCGTCCTGAAGGCGGCGGCCAAGGCGGGTGCCCTCGACGATGATGGCCTCGCCCTCGTCATCGGGCTCGTGCGCATGATCGCCAGCCTGCTCCCCGCCGCCGGCGTCATCCTGCGCCGTGGCGGGAAGGGCAACGGCTCCCAAGGCAATGGCGCAAATGAGGCGGGAAGAGGGAAAGCGGCGCTTCACGGGTGTCTTTCCGGTAGGGATGCAAGGCGCCGCGCCAGCGTGCTGCGGTAAATCGGCAGGTTTCGGCCCGGCCCTGCCCATCCGGAACCGAACAGCGCAGCAACCGAAAGCGGAGATTTCCCGCCTCAGAGATCCTCGAAGTTCGGCTTCCGCCGCTCCATCTCGGCCATCACCGCTTCGACCTGGTTGCGGCTGCGCATAATCGCGTGCTGTTCGATGCTTTCTTCCATCAGGATCGCATCGGTCTCGTGTTCGAACATGCCGGCCTGGAGTCGCTTGGCGGCGCGGATCGCGTGGGGGTTCTTGAGAGCGATGGTGCGGGCGATTTCGAGCGCCCGCTCGCGCGGGTTCTCGTCGACATAGGTTGCAAGGCCGAGCGTCTGAGCCTCGGCACCCGAAAATTCGCGGTTGGTGTAGATCAGTTCGCGCAGCACATCGTCGCGCACCATGCCGCGCCACAGGGCATAGCCGCCCATGTCGGGGACGAGGCCCCATTTCATCTCCATGATCGCCACGCGGGTGTCGGGATGGACGATGCGGATATCCGCGCCGCTCGCGATCTGGAGGCCGCCGCCAAAGCATACGCCGTGCACCGCCGCGATCACCGGCACGGGGAGCTTCCTCCACTGCATCGCCACCTGCTGCGGGCGGTTGGCATTGCCATAGGTGCGCTCGGTCAGCGCGGGTTCGTCTTCGGCAGGCTTGCGCGAGAAGTTCGACAAATCGAGCCCGGCACAGAAGGCCCGGCCCTCGCCCGACAGCACCACCACGCGCAGGCCCTTCATCCGCTGGAGCGCGTGGCCCGCCTCGATAATCCGCTCGAACATCTCGTGATCGAGCGCATTCATCTTGTCCGCGCGGGTGAAGCGGACTTCGGCGACGCCGTCCTCGCCAAGCGCGATCGCGATGCGGTCATTGGTGGTCAAACTGGTGGCTGACATGGGTCTGGCGTTCCCTCGGAAAAGCTGTGTCGACTGGCGCGAGCCTTGCCGATTCCCGCAGCCAAGTCCAGCCTATACGCCGACCGGCCGTGCCAGCCGGAAGTGGCCCGGGCCCTGCGGCGCATCGAGAGGAAGTAGCCGCCATCGGGGTGGGTTGCCAGCATGCGCGCAAGGCCGAAGGGTTCGAGCTTCGCCCGTACCCGCGCCACGTGCACCGCGACGCTGTTGGTTTCAGGATCGAAGGTGATGCGCCACACATCGGCCAGCAGCTGACGGCGGGTCAGGCGCTCGCCCGGCTGTTCGGCCAGCCGCCACAGCAGCTCGAATTCGCGCGGGTGCAGGCCGAGCCAGCGGTCTTCCACCCGGCCATCGCGGTGGAACAGATCGAGCGTCACATCGCCCGCCTCGCGGAAACGCGGGATCAGGGTGTCGCCATCGGGAAACAGGCCGTTCAAGGACATGGAGTTCACAGCAATCCCCCTGCACGCATGGAATAGACCGCCCTTTCGGTGAAAATCAGGTGGTCGATCAGCTCGATATCCAGCGCCCGCGCGATCTCCGACAGGCGGCGGGTGGCAACGATGTCGCAACCGCTCGGGCGGCAGTGGCCGGACGGATGGTTGTGGGCGAGGATCAGGCCGCGCGCGTCGAGCCGCAGCGCCTCGCCGAAGATCTCGCGCATCCTGAGCGAGAGCGTGCTGAAGCTGCCGGTCCCAACCCCGCAATCGCCGAGGTAGCAGCGCCGTTCGTCGAGAAACAACGCATGGCAGCGCTCGGCCTGGCCGCCGGACGCAAGCACGAAGCTGCGCAGGCTCGACACCAGCGTGCCGAGACGGGCCTCGGGCCCTTCAGCCAGCGGCGCACGCTGTTGCAGCGCGGCGATCATCATCGGGCGGCTCCCGCCGCGCGGCACCCCATCATGTCAGACATAGATAATCCCTCCGCAGAGCGGTCAGGTCAGGTCAGGACTGGTACAGGGCTGGACGTGGGCGCGTGATGCGCCAGTCGCGATAGGCCCCGAAGCGCTTTTCGCGCCGGACGTGGCGGACAAAGCCTGCGATCAGCAGCAGCAGCTGGCAGTATGACGGACCGACGATCAGGATCACCAGCGCGAAGAGCGATACCCCTTCGACCATACCCTTGATCATATGTGCGCCGACCGCGACCAGTTGAAGCCCGGCCACCCACAGCGGGTAGTTGCGGTTGGCATTGAGCGCGATCAGCGCGAAGCCCGCCATCGCGACAAGATCGATCCCGAAATAGAGCCATGCACCGGTGCCGAACATCGGCAAGCCAGCCGACGGCCCGCCCTTGAGCAGGTAGATCGGCACCACCATGGTTGCCAGGAAGATGCCCGTCAGCCAGCGCTCCGGGCCTCCGCCCCAGCGCCATACCGCCAGTGCCAGACAGACACTGGCGATATGTTGCGCATCGACTCGGTAGGCGTTGAGGAATTCGATCATTGTCGCTCAGGCACTCAGGCGTCGACCGGCTCGGACGCGGCCTTGCGGCTCTGCACCATGGCATCGGGCGGGATAACCGTGGGCGAACCAATGTCCCCGCCGGCGTGGACGCGGGCGACCTTGCTGAGCTCGTCATGCACGCGCAGCAGGCTGGTGGACATCGAGAGCGCCTGGCTTTCGGCTTCGGTCAGCCGCATCAGCGCGCGCTGGCCGGTGGCAATTTCGACTTCTGGGTTCTGGCGAGCGGTCAGCATCGCCTGCTTGAGGCGGGCCATGGCGATGATCGCTTCATCGGCCAGGGCTTCGGCTTCGCGGACCAGCTTTCTGAGATTGTGAGCATCGCTTTGCATGCGGTTGTTCATCGTGGGTCTCCCCCGCGCACCGCTGCTCATCCGGTGGCAGTGCCGTGATTGGCGGAGATGGCAGCCTTGCCGTCCGTTGCCTCGCTCAGGGTCACGGCAGCGGTGATGGTGAGCACCACGGCAGCCAGAATTCCCGATGCGATCCCGACGATCGCCCCGAGACGGAACAGGACGGCGTGTTCGCCATCGAGCACTCCGGGGACCACCCGCGGTTCGCCCGGCCGCAACCAGGGCGCCTGATCAAGCAGCGGCATCGCGTCGCTCATCACCAGTTGACCGGGGTCATCCCGGGTCAACTGTTCAGTAAATTCGTCCGCCCGGCCTATCTGCTTTTTCGTGTATGCAGCTTCGCTGAAGGGGATCGAAATATCGGCCCCATCCGGCCCGTCGGCGTCATGGCCTTCGCTTGCCGCGATGCCGGTCGGGGCCGGCGGCAGCGTGGCCCGGTAGTTCTCGACCAGCTCCCCCAGACTCGCGGCATCGTAGAAAGCCTTGAGCGCGCGGATATGCTGGTTGATCCGGGTCTCGGATACGCCGAGTTCCAGCGCGATGACCTTGATCGGCACGCGCCGGTCGATCCGTTCCATCACGGCTTGCTGTCTGTCGGTCAGCCGCATCGCGGCTCCGGACAACATTGGCTTCTCCATAGATCGTGACCCCGGGTTAGCCGACAGGATAACCCAAACGGGGGTAGAATGCACTGGATTTGAGGCTGTTTGCAGCTCAAGCCGCCGAACTGTTGACTCCGACCGACTGAAGGTAGCGCTTGATATTGCGCGCCGCCTGCCGGAGCCGCTGCTCGTTCTCGACCATGGCGATCCGGACATAGCCTTCACCGTTCTCGCCATAGCCCACGCCCGGCGCGACCGCGACCTGCGCCTCGGTGAGGAGTTGCTTGGAGAATTCAAGACTGCCCATCGACTTGAGCGCCGGCGGCAGCGGGGCCCAGGCGAACATCGAGGCGGGCGGCGGGGGAATTTCCCAGCCTGCGCGGCCAAAGGCCTCGACCATCACGTCGCGGCGCTTGTGATAGAGCTGGCGGTTGCTCTCGATGATGTCCTGCGGCCCGTTCAATGCCGCGCAGGCGGCAGCCTGGATCGGCGTGAAGGCGCCGTAATCGAGATAGGACTTCACCCGGGTCAGCGCTGCGATCAGCTGCTTGTTGCCCACCGCAAAGCCCATCCGCCAGCCGGCCATCGAATAGGTCTTGGACATCGAGGTGAATTCGATCGCTACGTCCTTTGCCCCCGGCACTTCCATGATCGAGCGGGTCGGACGCCCGTCGAAATAGAGTTCCGAATAGGCCAGATCGCTGACGATCCAGACCTGGTTCTCCTTCGCCCATGCCACCAGTCGCTCGTAGAACGGAAGATCGACCGTTTCGGCGGTAGGGTTGGACGGATAGCTAACCACCAGCACCGAGGGACGCGGGACGGTGTAGTTCATCGCCCGCTCGAGCGATTCCCAGTAATGTTCATCCGGCGTGGTCGGCACCGAACGGATCGTGGCCCCCGCGATGATGAAGCCAAAAGTGTGAATCGGGTAGGACGGGTTGGGTGCCAGCACCACATCGCCCGGCGCGATGATCGCGGTGGCGAGGCTGGAGAGCCCCTCCTTCGACCCCATGGTCACCACCACTTCGCTCTCGGGATCCAGATCGACACCGAAACGGCGCGCATAATAGCCCGCCTGGGCGCGGCGTAGGCCGGGGATGCCTTTGGACTGCGAATAGCCATGGGCATCGGGCTTGGCCGCGACTTCGCACAGCTTGTCGATGATGTGCTGCGGAGGGGGCTGATCGGGGTTGCCCATACCGAGGTCGATGATGTCCTGACCAGCCAGACGGGCGGCGTGACGCATCGCATTGACCTCGGCGATCACATACGGGGGCATCCGCTTCATCCGGTAGAACTGGTCATTCATCGCGTGTCATCATCCTGTTGGGCTTGCAGACTATGCAAGCCGGGGTGATATGCTTCCCTAGGCCAAGAGCGGTCGCGGAGGAAAGGCGTTTTCGCTAGATAGCGGAAGGTGCGGCGAACCGCGGGTGCTGATGATGGCACTTTTGCGCCGGGATACGGGATAGTTGCGGCAATGGCTGACGAGAACGACACGGGTTTTGGGGCGGGCGCAGACGGCCTCAAGGGCTTCTTCGATATGCAGGGCGAGGCGATGCGCGAGCTGTTCGCGGGCGCGCTCGGCGGAAACCTCGCGCCCGAGCAGCTCAAGACCATGATGCCCCAGGGTGTCGATGTGGGCGAACTTGGCGAATGGACCAGCGCCGCCACGCAGCTCCAGCAGCTATGGCTCGATTTCGCCGCCTATCAGGCAAGCCAGGCCGCCGAGAAGACGGCGAAGGGCACCAATCCGCTCGATCCGGCACAATGGCTGGTCATCTCGCAATCGATGCTGGGCCAGATGCCCAAGGGACTGTTGGACGCACAGGCGAGGCTCGCGCAGGATTCGCTACAATTGTGGCAAGGCGTGGCGCAGTCTTTCCTCTCAGGCGCTGCCACAGGTGGCGCGAGCGAGGCCCCCGAGCCTGCATCCCTGCCCAAGAATGACCGCCGCTTTGCCGATCCCGCGTGGCGCGAACATCCCGCCTTCCTGCTCCTGCACCAGACCTATCTGGTGCTGGCTGAGTATTTCCGTTCCAGCGTCAAGAACATGAAGGGGCTCGATCCGGTCAAGCGCCAGAGCCTCGAATTCGCGGTCGGCGCGCTGGCCGAGGCGATGAGCCCGGACAATTTCCTGCTCACCAATCCGGTGGTGATGAAGCGCACGGTGGAAACCCGCGGGGCCAATCTCGTGCGCGGGATGCAGCACCTGATCAACGATCTCAAGCGCGGGCAGCTCACTCACACCGATCCCGATGCCTTCCGGCTGGGCGAGAACCTTGCCGCGACGCCCGGCAAGGTGGTGCATGAAACCCCGCTCTACCAGCTGATCCAGTATTCCCCCTCGACCGAGACAGTGCTCGAAGTGCCGCTGGTGATCTTCCCGCCGTGGATCAACCGCTTCTACATCCTCGATCTGACACCCAAGAAGAGCTTCATCAAATGGGCCGTCGATCAGGGGATCAGCGTCTTCGTGGTAAGCTGGAAGTCGGCAGACGCCAGCATGGCCGATGTGGTGTGGGACGATTACATCCGCGCCCAGATGGACGCGATCGATCATGTCCGCGCGCGGCTTGATGTGCCGGCGGTCCACACCATCGGCTATTGCGTTGCGGGCACGACGCTCGCCGCAACCCTTGCCATCCTTGCGCGGCGTGGCGAGGGGGACAAGGTCAAGAGCGCCACCTTCTTCACCGCGCAGGTCGATTTCGAGAAGAGCGGCGACCTCAAGCATTTCATCGACGAGGGCCAGCTCCAGATGATCGGGCAGCTCTCGCCCGAAGGCTACCTTGACGGGCGCTACCTTGCCGCGACCTTCAACGCGCTGCGGGGCAAGGATCTGATCTGGAACTACGTCGTCAACAATTACCTGCTGGGCGAGGACTATCCGGCCTTCGACCTGCTGCACTGGAACGGCGACGTCACCAACCTGCCCTCGAAATGGCACAATGATTACCTGCGCGATCTCTACCGCGACAACAAGCTGGTGGTGCCCGATGCACTGTCCGCCGACGGCACGCCGATCGATCTCACCCGGGTGACGACGCCTGCCTTCGTGCAGGCCGGGCGCGAGGATCACATCGCGCCGGCCGAAAGCGTGTGGCGCATCACGCGCCACTTCAAGGGTCCGATGGAATTCCTTCTGGCAGGCTCTGGGCATATCGCGGGCGTGGTCAATCCGCCAACTGCGAACAAGTACCAGTACTGGCTCGGCGAGAGCCAGGCGCCCTCGCTTCAGGCCTTTGTCGAAGGGGCCGAGGAGCATCCGGGCAGCTGGTGGCCGCACTGGCTGGGCTGGCTCCACCAGCAGTCCGATACGCGGGTAAAGGTGGCCGGAAAGCGGGCACCGGGCGGCAAAGGCGATTCCGTGATCGAGGACGCGCCGGGACGCTATGTAAAAACCCGCTGATCGGGGATTTTCAAACGGCTTTTCATATAAAACATTGATTTAAATGGGCTTATGTCATTATTGTGCGCTGCACAAAAATGCTTGACTTCGCAGCCGCAATGCCTATTTTGTGCAGTGCAACATGAAGCGAGGTCGTCATGTCCGAAGTTGAAATCACTGCCGTTGAGCCCAAGGCTGCCCCCAAGCCGGTCGTCGCCAAGATCGATGCCGCTGCCGAGAAGGCCTATGCCGAAGCCGCTGCCAAGGTCGTTGAAGCTCCCAAGGTCGCGAAGGCTCCGGTCAAGGCGCCTGTCGTGAAGAAGGCTGCCGCAACCAAGAAGCCCGTCGCCAAGAAGGTCGCGGTCAAGAAGGTTGCTGCCAAGAAGCCCGCGGCGAAGAAGGTCGCCGCCAAGAAGATCGCCGCGCCGAAGACGCCGGCACCGGTGAAGAAGGCTGCCCCCAAGGCTGCCAAGACCGCCGCCGCTCCCAAGACCAATCCCGTCATCAAGCTCAAGGACACCATCATGGCCACCGCCAAGAACACCGACATCACCGCCACCGCGAAGGAAGTCATCGCCGACGTCCAGACCCGCGCCAAGACCGCCTACGCCAAGAGCACCGTCCTGGCCAATGAAGCCACCGAGTTCGGCAAGGCCAACGTCGAAGCCGTCGTCGAAAGCGGCAAGATCTTCTTCGCCGGCGCGCAGGACCTCGTCCGCAGTGACATCGAAACCGGCAAGACCGTGATCGAAACCGTCACCGCCGACGCTAAGAAGGTCGCCGCGATCAAGTCGCCGACCGAACTGTTCCAGCTCCAGGGCGAACTCGCCCGTCGCAACTTCGACGCGCTGGTCTCGTTCGGCTCGAAGCGCACCGAAGCCTGGGTGAAGCTCTACAACGACGCGTTCGCCCCGATTTCGAACCGCGTGAGCGTCGCCGCCGAGAAGATCTCGAAGGCCGCGTAAGCACTGAATTCTCGGACCGGGCCTCTCTCCTCTCTCTCCCAACCCGGTCCACGAGAGCGCGCCGCAAGGCGCCGGCCGGCCAGACGCAAGTCTGGCCGGCCTTTCTTTACCTTCTGTCAGCCTCAGCAAGCCAAACAAATCACACCAATCGCTTGCACCTGCGCAAGCGAATCCCATAATGGAGGCTCATGCCGATCCCGTCCCTCCCCACGCTGGCATCCAGCGCCGCGCTGCCTGTGCAGTCGCGCGACTGCGTGTACGCGGGCGACGAGGATGGCGACAAGGACACGGACGGCGCCGATCAGGTCGGCATCGCCACCAAGACCCGCGCCAAGCCCAAGAAGCCGAGCCAGTACAAGGTGCTGATGCTCAACGACGACTACACGCCGATGGAATTCGTGGTGCTGGTGCTCAAGCGCTTCTTCGCGATGGATCTGGAACAGGCCACCCGCGTGATGCTCCACGTCCACCAGCGCGGCGTCGGCGTGTGCGGGATCTTCCCCTATGAAATCGCCGAGACCAAGGTCAATCAGGTGATGGATTTCGCCCGCCAGAACCAGCACCCGCTGCAATGCACGCTGGAAAAGGCATAAGAGCGAGGCCTCGGCGCATCCCCAATTGAGGGCATGACGCGAGGAAAGAGACGCGCTAGGGCCAAGGCGTAATCGACGGAAAGCCCGACTTGTCCAACCTCGTCCCCAGCATCGATCGCTATATCCTGCGGCTGACCGTGGTGCCGATGTTGGGCGTGTTCGCGCTCGCGGCCTCGCTGCTGATGCTCGACAAGATGCTGCGGCTGTTCGATTTCGTCGCGGTCGAGGGCGGGCCGGTGGCAGTGGTGTTCAAGATGCTGGGCGCGCTGATCCCCGAATATGCCAGCCTCGCGATCCCGCTTGGGCTGCTGCTCGGCGTGCTGCTCGCCTTCCGCAAGCTTGCAACCACCAGCGAACTCGACACCATGCGCGCAGTCGGCCTGTCCTATAATCGCCTGCTGCGCATGCCCTATCTCATCACCATCGCGCTGCTGGCGGTAAATGTCGCGCTGGTGTTCTACATCCAGCCGATCAGCCGCTATTACTACGAGCAGATGGAATATGAGCTGCGCTCGGGCGCGCTCGGGGCCTCGATCAAGGTGGGCGAGTTCACCACCCTGGCTGATCGCATGGCGCTGCGGATCGAGGCGAGCGAGGACGAGGGGCGCAGGCTCGTCGGCATCTTTGCCCGCGTGTCCAATGCCAAGGGGCAGGTGCTCTCGATCTCGGCGCGCGAAGGCGCTTTCCTTGCCACCCGCGACAATCCCGACACCATCATCCTGCGCCTCACCGAAGGCACGATCGTCCAGGATACGGGCAGCAAGACCCCGCGCGTGCTCAGCTTCAGCCGCCACGACCTGCCGATCGATCTGCCCGCGATCGAGAAGTTCCGCGCGCGCGGCGACAAGACCCGCGAATATATCCTGCCCGAGCTCCTCAGCATCGGCTGGAGCGACAAGAGCGCGCCCAAGCAGCGCGACGCGAGCCTTGCGAGCTTCAATTTCCGGCTGGTCGAGATCGTCATGATGATGCTGATGCCGCTGCTCGCCGTAGCGTTGGCGATCCCGCCCAAGCGTTCGACCAGCGCCTTGGGTGTGTTCGTGTCGATCATCATGGTGGTCGCCTATCACAAGGTGAACCAGTACGGAGAGGATGTCGCAGCCCTCGGCCGGCTCGATCCGATCCTCGCGCTATGGGTGCCCTTCGTGCTGTTCGCCGCGCTGATCCTGTGGATGTATTACCGCGTCGCCTATGTGCCGGGCGGTCAGGCGATCGGCGCGCTGGAGACGGCCTTTGCCAAGCTGTCGAAGCGGCTGGCCAAGCTGTTCACCCGCCGCCGTCCGCGCGGCTACCCCGCCCAGCCCGAACTGGTCGCGGCAGAGTAACCGGCGATGCAGCTCGATTTCTTCCCCTCGCGCACGCTGACGCTTTATCTCGCAAAGATGTTCGTGGTGCGCATCCTGGCGGTGCTGATCATGCTGGTGCTGGTGCTGCTGGCGCTCGATCTGCTGGCGGCGACGGGCGACATTCTCGCCGTGCCGGGCAACGGACAGGCGGAAATCCTGCACTATGCTTCGCTGCGCGCGCCGCAGCTCGCCTCGCGCTTCCTGCCCTATTCGGTGCTGCTGGCGACGCTGATCACGCTCGTCACGCTCAACCAGAACAGCGAGGTGGTGGCGATGAAGGCCGCCGGCCTGTCCGCGCACCAGGTGCTTGCCCCACTCCTGCTCACTGCTGCGCTGGTGTCGGTAGTGAGCTTTGGTTTCAACGAGCGGATCGTGACCCGCGCCAACGCCACCCTGAAAGCGTGGGAAGCGGTCGAATATGGCGCGATTCCGCCCAAGGGTTCGGGGCCCAGTGGCGTGCGCTCCAACGTCTATCTCACCGACGGGCGCAACATCCTCTCGGCCGCGACGCTTTCGGGATCGGGCGATGCCATCGTGCTGACCGGCGTGACCTGGTACGAACGCGCGGCATCGGGCATAATCCGCGAACAGATCCGGGCGCCCCGCGCAATCTATGCCGCGCCCGGCTGGCGGCTCGAAAATCCGGTGCGCTTCGATGTCGCGGCGGCCACCACGCTCGCCAGCGGCGCGCTGGTGGTGGGCAAGGCGCTGACGCCCGGGCAGATCGATTTGCAGGTGGTCGATCCGGATTCGCAGAGTTTCTGGCAATTGTCCGAAACCATCGACACTTTCGAGGCGGCCGGCCGGCGAACCGAGGAAATGCGGGCCAAGTGGTGGCACCGCCTGTCAGGCCCGCTCTCGGCCTTGCTGATGCCGCTGCTAGGCTCGGTCGCCGCCTTCGGACTGGCGCGCTCGGGCCAGCTGTTCGTGCGCGCGATCATCGGCATGGCTCTGGGCTTTGCCTATTTCGTGGTCGACAATGCCGCCCTCGCCATGGGCAGCTTCGGCGGATACCCACCCTTCCTTGCGGCCTGGGCACCGTTCTTCCTGTTCCTGCTGCTGGGCGAGACGGTGCTGATCCGGACCGAGGAGTGAGCGGCGGACGCGACTGGTCGCTGCGGCTGGCGCGCGCGACTGATGCCGAAGCCATGCCTGGGATCGAGCGAGCGGCGGCGGTCGCATTCGCGAACGAACCGACAATCGATCCCGCCCGCACCCGCTCAGAGGCCGACTATGCCCGATTGATCCGCAAAGGGCACAGCCTCGTCGCCCATGTCGGCGAGACGATGGCGGGCTTCCTTGTGGCCGAACCGTTCCGACGCGAGCTGCACATCTGGGAGATGGACGTCGCGCCCGCTTTCCAGCGCCGCGGGATCGGGGCCGGTCTGGTACGCGCCGCGCAGATCGACGCGCGCAACACCGGCTTTACGGCGCTCACCTTGACCACCTTCCGCGATCTGGCGTGGAACGGCCCGTTCTACGCGCGGCTCGGTTTCGAGGAGGTCACCGCGCTCGACGCGCACCTGCGGCTGGCGGGAGAACTAGCCAACGAAGTCGACGACGGCCTACCCGCCGACCGCCGCTGCGCGATGATCTGTTTTCTGGATTGAGGGCCAGTCAGTCCCTCCCCGTTGCGCAGCAATGGGGAGGTGGGCGAGGCCGCAGGCCTCGGTCGGAAGGGGTATGCGGCGGAGGATTTACCCCTCCGTCAGCCGCCTGCGGCGTCTGCCACCTCCCCATCCCTTCGGGACAGGGAGGAATTCTCACCCCCGCTTGCCCATCGTGCTCTTCGCGATCCGGCCCACCAGCACCAGCATGCCCGGATGGTTCGCCCCTTCATAGGTCGAACCCGTGCCAAGCTCGCGCACCAGACGGCGGTGGGCTTCGGGGAGGTCATGATAGGGCATCGAGGGCATCAGGTGATGGAGCGCGTGATAGCGCAGGCCGACCGGCGCCCAGATCTCGGCAGCCAGCCCCGGCGGGGGCACGTTGACGCTGTCGAGGAACTGCGCGGTCACCGTCATCGGCTCGCCCTCGTTCTCCCACAGATGCGCGACCAGGGTGCGCAGCTGGTTCACCACAGCAGCGAAGGACACGATCACCATCGCCGTGCCGAGCGGCTGCCAGCCGAACACGAAGGTGCTTGCAATCAGCGTGATCGCCCAGAGGCTCGCGCCCGCTTCCTGCCAGCGCACGCGATTGATGAAATCGCCCTCGGCCGGGCGGCGGCGGAATTCGGGATTGATCGAGAGCGAGGAGAACCGCTCCCAGGTGAAGCGCCGCAGCGGCGGAACGATCAGCCCGATCGGATAGAGCACCCCGAAGCGCACAAGCAGCGCCACCGGCAGCATCATCGCCACCAGCACGAACAGCGGCAGGCTCCAAGGCTTCATCAGCGCGAGCGGGAGGTATTCGGGATCCTCCACCGTGCCATATTGCGTGCGCTTGTGGTGGATGGTGTGGACGCCTTCATACATGAAGGAGGGCGTCAGCATCGGGATGCCGACCAGCAGGTTCCACCCAGTCCGGAAGCCCGGCAGCGCGTCGCGGTGGATGTGGGTCAGCTCGTGGATGAACATCAGCGCCCGGTAGAGCGCCATCGCCGCCACCAGCCCGGCTGCGACCTTGATGCCGAGGCTGTCGCTCGCAATCGCGGTCGCCATCCCGGCATAGCCGAGCCCGGCGGAGACCAGCATGTCGGGCCAGTAGATGTCGCCCCGCGCCTCGCCCAGGCCTTTGGTCAGATCGCGGGCGGCGCGCAGCATGTCCTTGTCATCCTCGGCCATGAACTGGATGCGGGTCGCCTTGGCGGGCGCGGCGCTGCTGGGGGCGGCAGGGTCGATGGTCTGGTGCATGGTCATGGGTGGCAAAATCCTGTGGCCCGCCCTACTCGAAAACGGGGGGCAAGCCAAACTTGTCCTGTCGGTGAGTGTGATCGATTGGCTTGCGTCAATGGCGCGGGCGCGACACACACACGTTGATTGTGAGCAATTACGGGAACCACCGCGTGTCAGATGCAATTACGAGCCGGCCGCAGATAAGCATCGAGCCGGTGTCCGGCAAGGCAGGCCGCGCCGCCTTCGTCGATCTGGGCCGCGCCTTCTCTGACCGGCTGGCGCATTTCGTCCCGCAAATCCGTTCCGAACAGCTGGAACTGATCGATCCGGACAAGAACCCCTTCTTCGGGCACGGGCGGGTGCAGCTGTTCATCGCCCGCGCCGGCGGCAAGGCGGTGGGGCGGATTTCGGCGCATATCGACGAACTCGCGCTCGCCATGCCGCCCGAACAGGGCTTTGGCCCGGGCACCGGCTTCTTCGGCTATTTCGATGCAGAGGACGAAGCTGTGGCGCACGCGCTGCTGCGCACCGCCGAAACCTGGCTGGCAGGCGAAGGCATGACCCGAGTGCTCGGCCCCATATCGCTGTCGATCTGGGAAGAACCGGGGTTGCTGGTGAGCGGGCAGGATCACCCGCCGATGATCATGATGGGCCACCATCCTACCCATTATGCCGCGTGGATCGAGGCGGCGGGCTATGGCCGCGCCAAGACGCTCTACACCTATGATCTCGACATCTCGAAACCCTTCCCCCCGTTGGTGCAGCGGATCGTGCAGTCGGGCCACAAGAACGCGCGCATCAATGTGCGCCGGGTCGACAAGAGCAGGTGGGATTCGGAAGTCGCGATCGTGCTGTCGATCCTCAATGATGCCTGGTCGGACAATTGGGGCTTCGTGCCCTTCACCCCCGATGAGGTCGCCTATGCAGGCAAGAAGCTGCGACCGATTATAAAGGAGGAGCTCAACATGATCGCCGAGGTCGACGGGCGACCGGTGGCCTTCATGCTGACCTTCCCGGACGTCAACGACGCGCTGGCGAAGATCAGGGGCAAGCTGTTCCCCTTCGGCTGGATCCACATGCTGCGCTGGCTGCGCCATCCCAGGGGCGCGGGCATGCGGGTACCGTTGATGGGCGTGCTGAAGGAGCTCCACAACAGCCGCCTTGCCAGCCAGCTCGCCTTCATGATGATCGAGACGATCCGCCTGCAAGCCAACGGCAAGTTCCAGTCCACCCGCGGCGAGCTCGGCTGGGTGCTGGAAGACAACCAGGGCATGGTCGCGATCGCCGACACGATCCAGAGCAAGGTCAACCGCGAATACGCGATCTACGAGAAGGGGTTGGGGTGAATTGCGCTCGCGCTGACGCGCGATGCAGACCTCCCACCCCGCGTTTCTGCTCTTTGGCCCAACCCGGCCACCCATGAGACCATCAGGCTATGGTGGCCGGGTGGGGAGGCGGGGTGGGAGGTCTGCGTCACCAAAGGTGACACCCAAGAAAAAAGGCCTCTACTCGCGAACGAGCAGAGGCCTTTCGGGATCGTGCCACAGCCGCTTGGACGGGAGGGGGGTCTCGGCGGTGACAAGCTCTTAATGATCGTCCCGGCCTGCGGTTCCCGGCTTCGAGAAAATTTTTTCATCATGCGTTGCATCGCCGGAAACTCGCGCCTTTCCGATGGTTTCGTGATGCAGGCGACGACCGCCGCTGGAACCGCTAGGGTGCCGAATCGCTTATGGTGTCGCAGCCTGGGCGCCACCCTCTCGCCGGAGCCGACCAATGTCCCTCGGAAACCAGATCGCCGCCAACCTGCCGTTCCTGCGGCGCTATGCCCGCGCGCTGACCGGCTCGCAGGCCTCGGGCGATGCGCTGGTGCGGGCGATGCTCGAAGCGGTGCTGTCAGATGCCTCAGCCGCTGCCGCGCTCGAAGGCGGGCGCGTGCCGCTCTACCGCGCCTTCACCCGCGTCTGGGAAGGCGCGGGCACGGGTGCGGGCGCGGCCACCACCAGCGAGCACGAGGCCGGGGCGCAGCGCCGGCTCACCGCCGTGCCGCCCCCGGCGCGTCAGGCGCTGCTGCTGACCACGCTCGAGGACTTCACCCCTGCGCAAGCAGCCGAGATCATGGGCCTTGCCGAGGCCGAGATCACCGCGCTGGTCGCCGCCGCCGTGGCCGAGATCGAGGCTGAGCAGAAAACCAGCGTCCTCATCATCGAGGACGAGCCCCTGATCGCGATGCAGCTCGAAGACCTCGTCGCCGGTCTCGGCCATACGATCTGCGGCACCGCCGCCACGCGGACACAGGCGCGCGAGGTGGTGGCCGAGGCCATGCCCGGGCTGGTGCTGGCCGATATCCAGCTGGCCGATGGCTCATCGGGCCTTGATGCGGTGGACGATATTCTGGGCCACGGGAGCGTGCCGGTGATATTCATCACCGCCTATCCCGAACGCCTGCTCACAGGCGACCGGCCCGAGCCGACCTATCTCGTCACCAAGCCGTTCCAGGAAGCGACTGTGCGGGCCGCGATCAGCCAGGCGCTGTTCTTCCAGTCGGGCAGGCCTTTGGGTTGATGGGCCAGAGCCGTTCGTCCTGAGCCTGTCGAAGGACCGTTCTGCTTCGGGTGGGCGCCACGCAAGAAAAAAGCAGCCCTTGGACAAGCTCAGGGCGAGCGGAGAGGGGTAAACGGGACAGGGGTTCGCGGCTCTAGCCAGCCCGCAAGTCACCCACCCTCCCTGATCCGGAAATCCGCCGGCTGGCGGATCGGAACGCGCATCACGCAGACCACGCCCTCGGGGCGGAAATCGAGCGCGACGGGCTGGCGCAATTCGTGCGCGACGACCTTCTCGATCAGTTCGGTGCCGAAACCGCGGCTGCGTTCCTGCGCCACCGGCGGCCCACCGCTTTCGTGCCATTCGACTTCCGCCAAGTGTTGGCCCACCATCTGCCAACGGATTCTCACCCGCCCGCCCGGCACACTCAGCGCGCCATATTTGGCTGCGTTTGTCGCCAGTTCATGCACCGCCAGCCCGAAGGACAGGGCATCATTGGGCGCCAGCTCCAGCGGCGGGCCTTCAAGCAGGATCGCATCGTCGAGCGCGAGGCGGAAATGCTGCAATTCGGCCTCGATCACCGAACGGATCGGCGTGGTACCCCAGTCGGTCACGGTCAGCAGGTCATGCGTCGCCGAAAGTGCGCGGATGCGGCCTTCGAGGCTGTCTGCAAAGTCATCGAGGTCGCGGGTCCTTCGCCGCGTCAGCGACAGGATCGAGAGCACATTGGCGAGCGTGTTCTTGACCCGGTGGTTCAATTCGCGGGTCAGCGAATTGCGGATCGAATGCTGTTCCTCGAAAAAGGCGAGCCGCGCCTGATCCTCGTGCGCCTGCTGGGTCAGCAGCCGCGCCAGCAGCATCAGCAGACTGGCCAGCGCCAGGCCGAACACCAGCGTTACCATCGACAGCGGGCTCAGCACCCGGACATTGGCGGATTCAATCACCAGCAGCAGCCGGCGGTTGGCGATGGTGACCTCTTCCTCCACCCGCTCGCTTGCCGGATCGCCGACCGTGTGAGTGACGAGCAGGTTCCCGGTCGCCGCCTCGCCATCATAGAGCCGCACGCCGAAATCCTCGGTCCTCTCGTTCGCCAGCGCCGAATCGAGGAATTCGCGGGCGCGGAACGGGGCATAGACAAAGCCGATCAGCCGCCGGTCATCCTCGCCGAAGGTGCGGAACACCGGCATGTAGATCGCAAAGGCGGGAAGATTGCCCGACTGTTCCTGTTCGAGCACGATCCGGCCCGAGGCGGTCGGACGGCGGGCGAGTTCGGCCTCGGCCATCGCGGCGGCGCGGGCGGGATCGGAATACATGTCATAGCCGAGTGCGCGGCGGTTGCGCGCCGAAGCGGGGGCGAACATCGTCACCGGGGCGATCCGGCCGGTGGTCGCCACGGGCTTGGGGTAGATCTCGGGAAAGTCGGGCTGGCGGGTGCGCACCTGAGCCATGAAGGCGGGCACATCGGCGGTCTCGATCACGGGCAGCCAGCCGATTCCCTCGGCTCCGGGGTAATCGGTATCGAGCCGCAGCGCGCGCACGAAATTGTCGAAGGTCTCGGGCCGCACGTCGGCGCTGCTCGCGAACAGCGCGGCGCCGGCGCGCAGGTACGAGGAAAAGCTGTTGCTGTTGCGATCGAGCGCGGCGGCGACCGTGCGCGCATATTCGCGCATCAGGGCCAGTTCGCGGGCGCGGGCATTGCTCTCGATCGCGAAGACGCTGAGGCCGGTGATTGCGGCAATCGCGAGGAAGATCGCCAGCGGAATTGCCCGCGGATAGAGCACCAGCCAGCGCCGCGCGCGGCTGTCGGCGCCGTTGCTGTGAGCATCTGGGCCCGGAGTGAAGAAGCTGCTGTCGATCGCGCGATGTCCTGCTTGATCGGCCCTGCGGGCCTCGGGCTGCGGAACAAGGCATATGCCGCAAGGTTCCCGAAACGTCCAAGCGCGTTTGCATGGGGCATTTGCCAAAGCCTGTGCTATGGTGGCCGCAACGCCGGACAAACCGCGCGGCCTGTCCCCATACGGGGCGGCGGCAAGGGGCTTCTGGCGGACCGGGATCAGGGATAACCGACAGCACCATGTCTTCAGATCGAAAGCCACCTCCTGCCAGCGGCGAAAATCCGCATGCAGCGCCGGAATGGGCCGATGGTCTGAAGCAGCTTTATGATTCGGTGGTCGAGGAAGACCTGCCCGATAGCTTCAAGACCCTGCTGGCCCGGCTCGACGAGATCGATCCGCGCCGCGGCGGTCCTGAATCCGGCAGCCCCTCGCATTCCCCGGATGGCCGGGGAGCGCGAGCGTGAGCGATAGCGACCCGTCCACAGCCAACCCCCGATCGGACAGCGAAAAGGCCGATTTCAAGCGCGAGCTGACTGCGGTTGTCCCGCATCTGCGCGCCTTTGCCCGCGGGTTGTGCGGCCGGCCCGACATGGCCGATGATCTGGTGCAGGAAACCCTGCTCAAGGCCTGGGCCGCGCAGGACCGGTTCGAGCCCGGCACCTCGATGCGCGCCTGGACCTTCGTGATCTTGCGCAACGCCTATCTCACCGACATGCGCAGGAACCGCTTCCGCGGCGAATATGACGAGGGCGTGGCCGAACGCATCCTCACCGCGCCTGCCGGACAGGAAGAGCCGATCCACCTGTCCGATCTCCACCGCGCGCTGCTGACGCTCCAGCCCGAACGGCGCGAGGCGCTGCTGCTGGTGGGCGCGGGCGGGTTCTCCTACGAGGAAGCCGCCGAGATCTGCGGCTGCGCGGTCGGCACGATCAAGAGCCGCGTGGGCCGCGCCCGCGCCGCGCTGACTGAAATGCTGGCGACCGGCAATATACCGCGCCGCTCGAGCGATGACGAAGCCGCCCACCGCGCGATCCTCGAGGAACTGGACGAAGTGGCCGCGGGCAACGGGGTCAGCACGCGGGGTTGAGGTTTGCCTGTGCCCCACAGGCGAGATTCCGCAAGATCGAACCGCAATTCTGGCGGGAAAAGGTCATCGCAGGGTGTGACAAGCCGGCTTTTTCTCGGCATGAAGGCACCCGCAACCGTTTAATGAGGATCAAATGGCAAAATTCTTTGGCAACTTGCATCTCGTGCTGGCCGTCGGGCTGATCGCCGCGATTCTGGTCATCGTCAGTTTCACTGGCTGGACCGGCTCAGATGCGAAATCGATGGCGGACGACGTGCTCCGCTGGCTCCACTCCTTCTTCGGCATCCTGTGGATCGGGCTGCTCTATTACCTGAACTTCGTGCAGGTTCCGACCATGCCGAAGATCCCGGCCGAACAGACCGGGGCGATCAACAACCACATCGCACCCAAGGTGTTCTTCTTCTTCCGCTACGGGGCGCTGCTCACGGTCGTCTTCGGCCTCGCGATCGCCTTCCACAACGGCTACGGCGCGCAGGCGCTGACCTTCGGCGGTTACGGCTTCGACGGTATCAACCTGATCGGTCTGGGCATGTGGCTGGCGCTGATCATGGCGTTCAACGTCTGGTTCATCATCTGGCCGGCGCAGCGCAAGATCCTCAACATCGTTCCCGGAGCGACCGACGAGGAAAAGGCCAAGCTGCGTCCGCGCGCTCTGGCCGCAAGCCGCACCAACCTGCTGCTGTCCCTGCCGATGCTCTATTGCATGGTCAGCGCGAACCTCGGTTCCTGATTGCCATACTGCCCTCTCCGGCTCGGGGAGGGCAGTGACATTATGCGATAGGAAGGCGGCGTCAGGCCGCCTTTTTTTCGCCCTGCGCCGAGCGGTCGACCGCGCTTGTGACAGCGACATTGGCCGTGACATTGCCCAGCGTGCGCATCAGATCGGGCAGCATCTCCACCGCCACCAGCAGCGCCAGCGGCTCGATCGGCACGCCCATCGCCAGCGCGATCGGCCCGATCGAGACGACGAAGCTGATCGACCCGGGCAGGCTCACCGCCGACAGGCTGATGACGCTGGCGATGAGGATACCGGCCACCGCAATCGCGGGCGGAACCTCCACTCCGGCGAGCGCGGCGATGTAATAGACCACCGCAAGGTTCATGCAGGAACTGGTCGCGCGGAAGATCACCACGGCGAGCGGCAGGACAAATTCGGCGGTCGATGCGCGCAAGGAGAGGCGCCCGGCGGAATCAAGCATCGCGGGCAGGCTTGCCAGCGAGGACTGGGTCGAGAGCGCCACCGCCTGCGCGGGCAGCACCGCCTTGGCGAAGGCGACCAGCCCCGTGCGCCCGATCCCCGCAGCGATGGCATAGGCGAGCAGGAAGACGAAGGTGCCCATGGCCGTCACCGCCAGCACATAGTGGCCGAGCGCCGCAAAGGCTCCGCCCCCGCTCTGCACGCCGACCCCGTAGGCAAGCCCGAACACGCCGACCGGCGCTGCCGCGAGCACCCAGCCGATGATCAGCAGCATGACATTGCCCAGCGCATGGAAGAAGCCGAGCAGCCGCTCGCCCTGATCCTCCGGCAGCCGGGTGATCGCGACCGCGAACATCACGAAGAAGATCGTCAGCGGCAGCATCGCGGTTTCGGCAGCGGCGGCGATGATGTTGGGCGAGACCAGCGAGGTGAAGAAATCGAGCACGCCCGGCACCTCTCCGACATCGCCCGTGCCCTGCGCCAGAAAGGCGCTCGCGCCCTCGGGCACCGGAAAGGCCTTGAGCAGCGGCGGCATGGCAATCGAGGTGAAGGCCCCGCCCGCAAGCTGCACAGCGACCATGATCGCGATCATCCGCCGCGCCACGGTGCCCACCCGCGCAGCGAGGATCATCTGCACCAGCCCCAGCACCAGCAGCGCCGCGACCAGCGGGATGATCGTCATCTGCAAGGCGCGCAGCCACAGCCCGCCAATCAGCCCGGTGATGTCACTGACCAGGGCAGGCGCGCCCAGCGCCGCTCCGCCGATGCCCGCCACAAGACCGCCGACCAGCGCAGCAAAGGTCAGCGCCACGGGCAGGCGGATCGATACCAGCGCGAACTTGCCCTGTCCGCCGGTGGCGGTGCTATCGTGATCGTGCAATTTCGTGTCCCTTTGCGGGCCCCTTCGCCCTTCCCTTTGGGCGATAACCGCGCCAGAAGCGCGAGACAATCATCCGCGGCACTTTGTCGGGCCGCGGCGAGGGAAACGGGGAATTCATGGCACGCAAGCTGTTCGGGACCGATGGCATCCGGGGCCGCACCAATTCGGGCGCGATGACGGCGGCCATGGCGATGAAGGTGGGTCAGGCAGCCGGACGCCACTTTGTGCGTGGCGGCCACCGCCACCGTGTGGTGATCGGCAAGGACACCCGCCTGTCGGGCTACATGATGGAAAGCGCGCTGGTGGCGGGCTTCACCAGCGTCGGGATCGACGTGATCATGACCGGCCCTCTGCCGACCCCGGCGATCGCCCTGCTCACCCGCGAAATGCGCGCCGATCTCGGCGTGATGATCTCGGCCAGCCACAACCTGTTTGCCGATAACGGCATCAAGCTGTTCGGCCCCGACGGCTTCAAGCTTTCGGACGAAGCCGAGGCCGAGATCGAGCGATTGATGGAGACCGACATTCCGCTTGCCCCTGCCGAAAAGATCGGCCGCGCGCGCCGGATCGAGGATGCGCGCGGGCGCTATATCCATGCGGTCAAGCAATCGGTCGCGGCCGAATTGCGCTTCGACGGCCTCAAGGTGGTGGTCGATTGCGCCAATGGCGCAGCCTATCAGGTGGCGCCCTCGGCAATCTGGGAGCTGGGGGCCGAGGTGGTCGCCCTGGGCGTCACCCCCAATGGCACCAACATCAATGACGGCGTCGGCTCCACCGCGATTGCCGCGCTCCAGGCCAAGGTCGTCGAGGAAGGCGCGGATATCGGCATCGCGCTCGATGGCGATGCCGACCGGCTGATCGTGGTCGACGAGAAGGGCCGCGCCGTGGACGGTGACCAGATCATGGCCCTGATCGCGACGCGGATGCAGGAAAAGGGCGCACTGAAGGGCGGCGGGATCGTGGCCACGGTGATGAGCAACTTGGGGCTCGAACGCTATCTCGCCAGCATCGGCCTCGATCTGGTGCGCGCCAAGGTCGGCGACCGATACGTGCTCGAAGCGATGAAGGCGGGCGGTTACAATGTTGGCGGGGAACAGTCGGGCCACATGATCCTGCTCGATCACGCCACCACCGGCGACGGCACGGTCGCGGCGCTGCGCGTGCTCGCCAGCCTCGTGCGCTCGGGCAAGCCGGCGAGCGAATTGCTCCACGTGTTCGAGCCGGTGCCGCAGCTGCTCAAGAACGTGCGATATGAAGGCGGCCAGCCTCTGGAGAACGACAGCGTCAAGGCGGTGATCGCCGCGGCCGAGGCAGAGCTGGCGGGCAAGGGCCGGTTGGTGATCCGCCCCTCGGGCACGGAACCCGTCATCCGCGTCATGGCCGAGGGCGATGATCAGGCCCAGGTCGAAGCCGTCGTCGATCGCATCTGCGCTGCTGTCCACGCGGCGGTCTAGGAGAGGATAGCCATGCTCGAAATGCGCCCCGATTGCGAAACCTGCGGCGTCCTGCTGCCCGCCGAGGCGCCGGGCGCCTTCATCTGCTCGTTCGAATGCACCTACTGCGCCGAATGCGCCGAGGACCTCGATGATCGCTGCCCCAATTGCGGGGGCGAGCTGATGGATCGCCCGACGCGCGCCAAAGCGCTCCACGCAAAGTTCCCGCCGAGCACGGAGCGCAAGTTCAAGGGATGACCACCCGCACCCCTCCCCGCATTCTCTCCATCGCCGGTTCCGACAGTTCGGGCGGCGCCGGCATTCAGGCCGATCTCAAGACCATCGCCATGCTCGGCGGCTACGGCATGACGGCGATCACGGCTGTCACGGCGCAGAACAGCGTCGGCGTGCAGGCGATTGCGCCGATGGCGGGCGACATGGTGGCCGATCAGATCGTCGCGTGCATCTCCGATATCGGGGTCGATGCGGTGAAGATCGGGATGCTGCACGATGCCGATATCATCGCCCATGTCGCGCGTGCGCTCGAGGGGGTGAAAGCGCCGATCGTGCTCGATCCGGTGATGATCGCCACAAGCGGAGCGGCGCTGATCGACCCCGAGGCCATCGCCGCCTTGCGCGAATTGCTGTTTCCGCGCGCCGCGCTGATCACCCCCAACCTGCCAGAGCTCGGCCACCTTCTTGGCCGCAGCCTTTCGACCAGCGCCGAGATGGTCGAGGCAGCCGAGGAGCTTTCGCACCTGACCGGCGCGGCGGTGCTGGCCAAGGGCGGGCACACGGCCGATGCGCGGATCATCGACGTGCTCTACCTGCCCGGCTCGGCCGAGAGCGAGGGCCAGGCGCTTCATTTCGAGCACCAGCGGATCGACACGCCGCACACCCACGGAACCGGCTGCACCATGTCCGCCGCGATTGCGACACTGATGGGCCATGGCCAGCCGCTCGCCCATGCGGTCAGGCTCGGGCGGCATTTCGTGATTCGCGCGATCGAGCAGGCCCCCGGCTTCGGCGCGGGCAATGGCCCGCTGGGGCATCACGCTGTGCGCGCGAGCCAGCCCTCCCGCGACAGCGCGAAATAGACCGAATCGTACCACGCACCTGCGATCAGCCACGTCTTTTCGGCGCGGTGGGTTTCGGTAAAGCCCAGCTTCTCCAGCAGCCGGATCGAAGCCGCGTTGCGCGGATCGACATCGGCAGCGATGCGCTCCAGCCCGTGCAACGCGAAGGCGCGGGTGATGATCGGCGCCAGCGCCTCGGCCACCAGCCCCTGCCCCCAAAGGTCCGGTGCGAGGATGTAGCCGATGTCGGGAAACCGGTAGAACCCTGCCTTACCGACGGCGCGGCCCTCATATTCGATGATGAAATCGTCCCCCTCCTGCGGCGGCGTCGCGGCCATCGCGGCGAGCCAGTCGCTGGTCTGATCCTCGCTTTCGTGCGGCGGCGTTGCCCAATAGGCCATCGCCGCCGGATCGCACAGCAGCGCGTGCATCGCGGCAAAGTCCGCCTCGGGCCGCACCCGGCGCAGCACCAGCCGGGGTGTGCGGATCACCGCATCATGCGCCGTGGGGGAGCTCGTAGAAATCGCAGATCGCCGTCCAGGCCTCTTCGGCGGTTTCCACCCATGTGAACAGGTCGAGATCAGATTTCGAGATCACCCCTTCCTCGGCAATCGCCTCGAAATTGATCACCCGGTTCCAGAACTCCTTGCCGAACAGGATGATCGGGATCGGCTTCATCTTGCCGGTCTGGATCAGCGTGATCAGCTCGAAGAACTCGTCGAAAGTGCCGAACCCGCCCGGGAACACCGCCACCGCCCGCGCGCGCAGCAGGAAGTGCATCTTTCGCAGCGCGAAGTAGTGGAACTGGAAGCTCAGATAGGGCGTCACGTAAGGGTTGGGTGCCTGTTCGTGGGGCAGCACGATGTTGAGCCCGATCGATTCGCTGCCCGCATCCGAGGCGCCGCGATTGCCCGCCTCCATGATCGACGGCCCGCCGCCGGTGGTGACGACGAACTGGCGCTCGCCGTTCTCGATCAGACCCTTTTCGGAGACCAGCCGCGCAAGGCGATAGGCCTCGTCGTAGTACTTCGCTTTCTCGGCGAGCCGCTGGGCGACCTTCTGGTCCCATTCCGAGCCGTTCTTCGCCGCCTCGATCCGCGCCTCGGCCTGCGCCGGGGAAGGGATGCGGGCCGAGCCGTACATCACCAGCGTCGAGCCGACGCGGGCTTCGTCGAGCAGCATCTCGGGCTTGAGCAATTCGAGCTGGAAGCGCACCGGCCTGAGCTCGTCGCGCAGCAGGAAATCGGTGTCGCGGAAAGCGAGCTTGTAGGCGGGATGCGCGGTCTGCGGCGTGCGCTCCGGGCCGCCTTCGGCAAAGCGGGTTTCTTCGCCTGCGCGGTAAAATCTGCGCTTGGTAAGGTCTTTATCGGTCATGCCAGACACCTAGTAGCCCCCCGTTGGGGCCGCAATAGTCATGGTTCAACCGATGTTTCACGTGAAACATCGGGCGCGTGTCAGGAGGGGAGCGCAAGGGTGACGGCTGGGATGGCTGGATGCCCCGCAAGGATTCGAACCTTGATTGACGGAGTCAGAGTCCGCTCTCTTACCATTAGAGGACGGGGCATTGGCCTTGCGCCGGACTGCTTCCGGCGGCGTCAGCGAGCGCGCTCACTAGTTTTGTCCGCGCGCAAGGTCAAGCGGGTGTTGCGTGCCCCTTGCTTGCTCTTGGTGCACGCTTGGGTTAGCTTGGGTGCAGGTGCCGTGCGCGCGATCGTGCTGCGGTGATATGAAAGATCGATGCAAATGGCGGAAACCATGCCGCCGGACAGAAATGCCAGGGCTGGCAAGAAACGGGGCTCAAGGTCCGGCAAGGTAGCCGATTTTCGCTACAAACGCGCCCCCCAGTCCGAACTGCCCCGCAAGACCGGCCGCGATGGCCGCAACCGGGGCAATCCATCTCCCGCTGGCGCTGCCGCACCTGCACTGGCGAAGGCGGAACAGGATCTCGCCGCGATCGGCACGGTGCGCACAGCCCATCAGGGCGAGGCCTATGCCGCGCTGGATCTCGGCACCAATAATTGCCGCCTGCTGATCGCCCGTCCCTCGGGCCGCGATTTCACCGTGATCGATGCCTTCAGCCGCGTAGTGAAGCTGGGCGAAGGCCTCGCCACCACCGGCAGGCTGTCGGACAAGGCGATGGACCGCACGCTGGGTGCGCTCACGATCTGCGCCGACAAGCTCCAGCGCCGCTCTGTGCGCCTCGCCCGTTCGGTCGCGACCGAGGCTTGCCGCCGCGCCACCAACGGCCCCGATTTCATCGAGCGGGTGCGGCGCGAGACCGGCATTGCGCTCGATATCATCAGCGCCGAGGAAGAGGCGCGCCTCGCGGTGCTGGGCTGCCACATCCTGCTCGAAGCGGGCGATGGCCCGGCGATGATCTTCGACATCGGCGGCGGATCGACCGAACTGGTGCTGGTCGAGGCAGGCGGCGGGGCCGAAGCGAGCCATGTGCCGCGCATCCTCGACTGGCAGAGCGTGCCCTGGGGCGTCGTCTCGCTCACCGACACGGTCGGCCACAGCGAGGAAGGCGAGGCCGCGCGGATCGCCCGCTATGCCAGGATGCGCCAGCTGGTGGGGGACAGTTTCGCACCCTTCGCCGCGCGGGTCGCCGAGGCGGCCGCCCATCCCGACATCCGCCTGCTCGGCACCAGCGGCACGGTGACGACCCTCGCCAGCCTCTATCTCGAACTGCCGTCCTATGATCGCCGCGCCGTCGATGGCCTGATCGTTCCGGCTGGCGAGATGCGCGAAATCAGCGCAAGGCTGTCGGTCATGACCCCCTATGAACGCTCCACCCTGCCCTGCATCGGGCAAGACCGTGCGGATCTGGTGGTCGCAGGCTGCGCGATTCTCGAAGCTATACTCGATCTGTGGCCGGCGCGCCGGCTGGGCGTGGCCGACCGCGGCATCCGCGAGGGCATCCTCAGAAGCCTGATTGCCGCGGAACGCCGCAGCGAAACCTCGCTGCGCGCGCTGCACCAACAGCGTTCCGACAAGGCCCGGCGATGAGCCGCGGAAGCAAGACCCCGGGCAAACGGGTCAAGACCGCCAAGGGCCGCACCGCGAGCCAGGTGCGCTGGCTCGAACGCCAGCTCAACGACCCATACGTGCGCCAGGCCAAGGCCGACGGCTATCGCAGCCGCGCGGCTTACAAGCTGATCGAGCTGGACGAGAAGTTCGGGCTGCTTAAGGGCGCGAGCCGCGTGGTCGATCTGGGCATTGCGCCGGGCGGGTGGAGCCAGGTGGTGCGCGCCAAATCGCCGAAATCGCAGGTGGTGGGGATCGACCTCCTGCCGGTCGAGCCGCTCGAGGGCGTGACCATCTTCCAGATGGATTTCATGGCCGATGCCGCGCCGCAAATGCTCGCCGATGCGCTGGGCGGCCCGCCCGATCTGGTGATGTCGGACATGGCCGCCAACACCGTCGGTCACAAGCAGACCGATCACCTGCGCACCATGGGTCTGGTCGAGGCGGCAGCGTGGTTCGCGGTCGAAAACCTTGCGCCGGGCGGCGCCTTCGTCGCCAAGGTGCTGGCAGGCGGTACGGATACCGAGCTGCTGGCGCTGCTCAAGCAGCACTTCACCACCGTCAAACACGCCAAGCCCCCTGCAAGCCGCAAGGATTCCTCGGAGTGGTATGTGGTGGCGCAGAAATTCAAAGGGCGGGATTAACCCGCCCCTTTGGTATCCGGATTATTCGGCGGCCGCAGCCGCAGGGTCTGTCCCGGCTTCGGCCGTGGCAACCGCCTCGGCCTCGCCTTCGGCAGCAGCGGCAGGAGCAGCAGCAGCCGGAAGCGGCAGGTTTGCGCCCTTGGCATTGAGGTAGGCCGCAATTGCCGCGCGGTCTTCAACCTTCGAAAGGCCCGCAAAGCTCATCTTGGTGCCCGCGACATAGCTCTTGGGGTTCTTGAGCCAGGCGTCCATCTTGTCCCAGTCCCAGGTGCCGCCCAGTGCCTTCAGCTCGGGGCTGTAGGCAAAGCCGGCCTTGGCCGCGACCGCACCGCCCATCACGCCGGCCAGATTCGGACCCACGCCATTGGCGCCGCCCGCATCGACGGTGTGGCAGCTCTGGCACTTCGAGAAGGCCTTCTCGCCAGCAGCAATCAGATCGGCCGCCGGCATCGCATTGAGCGCATCGGCGACCGACATTTCTGCCGGGCCTGCGCCTTCTTCCACCACGCCTTCAATCACATAACCGAGCTTCTCGGGGCGTTCCGGCTTGTCGCCATGGAAGAACTTGCCCGAAAGGATCGAAAGACCCAAGCCGAGGCCCGCCGCAAACAGCACCCAGCCGGCGGCAGTGTTGAAGAGATCGCCGCCACCAGTCTGGCCTGCAGCGTTGTCCTGCGAAGAGTTGTCCTGTGTCATCCCGCGCGCTCCATAATGTCGCCCTGCCGCGTACGCAAGACTGATCGTGGCACGAATTCTTGCACCTTTTGCAAGCAGGCTTGCCGCTGGGGCGCGAGGCCTCTAGTTCCGCAGGCCATGCGATCCTTTCCTGGCCCTGCCATTGCCATCGTCGATAAGATGCGCGCCGCTACCGCCGCCAATCCGGCGCGCGCGATTGCCTTTCAGGGTTCGCCCGGCGCCAATTCGCACCGTGCCGCTACGGAAGCCTGCCCCGATCTCGCCCCGCTGCCCTGCTTCAGCTTCGAGGATGCGCTCGAGGCGGTGAAGGACGGACGCGCCGGTGCGGCGATCATTCCGATCGAGAATTCGCAGCACGGACGGGTCGCCGATATCCACTTCCTGCTGCCCGAAAGCGGCCTTTCGATCATCGGCGAATATTTCATGCCGATCCACCATGCGCTGATGGCGCCGGGCGAAAACACGCCGGGACGCAGCTTCGAGGTCGCCTATTCGCACCCACAGGCGCTCGGCCAGTCGCGGCATTACCTGAGGAAGCGCGGTATCGTCCCCCTCTCCCATGCCGACACCGCAGGCGCTGCCGCCTATGTCGCAGAGCGCGGCGATCCCACCGTGGCGGCCATTGCTCCGGCGCTGGCGGCCGAGCTCTACGGGCTCACCATCATCGAGCACAATGTCGAGGACAGCCCCGACAACATGACCCGCTTCGTCATCCTCGCCCGCGAACCGCTGGCGGCAGGTGAGCTGGCGGGCAAGCCGGTGATGACGACCTTTATCTTCGAGGTGAAGAACATCCCGGCCGCGCTCTACAAGGCGCTCGGCGGGTTCGCCACCAACGGCGTCAACATGACCAAGCTGGAATCCTACCAACAGGGAACCAGCTTTGCCGCGACCACCTTCTACGCCGATATCATCGGCGCGCCCGGCGATCCGGCGGTGGACCGGGCGCTGGAGGAATGTGCGTTCCATTCCAAGGAATTGCGCATTCTCGGCACCTATGAACTGGGGCGCGCACGCGGATAGGACGGGGCGCGGCACTTCCCGGTTGCGCACGCGCAGCAGCCATGCCACCACCCGCAAGGCATGACCGCAGCGGCGCAGAACCTCCCGGCCGAAACCACCGCAGATCAGGGCGCATCGCTCGCCTTCGATGACGCTGCCTGGGAACGGCTGCGCGAGGTGCAGGACATCCAGTACGCGCCGGTCCCCATTCCCGAGGTCAAACCACCCGAGCCGAGCTGGTTCGAGAAGATGCTGGCCGAAGTCTTTGCTTGGCTGGCCGACCTGTTCGCTCCGGTCGGCCGCTTGCTCGGGGCCTCCTGGTGGTGGCTGCAATGGGTGCTGCTGGGCCTCGTCGCGCTGTTCGTGATCGTGATGCTGTGGCGCACCTTCGCGCCTGCAAGCTGGGCAAGGCGCAAGCCCGCCGTTACGGCCGCAGGCGAGGAATGGCAGCCCGAAGCCGCAGCCACCCTCGCGCTGCTTGAGGATGCCGACCGGCTCGCTGCCGAAGGGCGGTTTGACGAGGCGACCCGCCTGCTGCTCCAGCGCAGCGTCGGCCAGATCGCCGCCGCGCGGCCCGCGCTGGTCGAACCATCGACCACCGCGCGCGAACTTTCCGCCCTGCCAGCCCTCCCCGAAGCCGCGCGCGCTGCCTTTCGCGTAATTGCCGAGCGGGTGGAGCGCAGCCTCTTCGCCCTGCGCAGCCTTGAGCGTGCCGATTGGGAAGCCGCCCGCGCCGCCTATGCCGATTTCGCACTCGCCCGGCTTACCGTGCAGGGAGCCGTGGCATGAGCCGCTCCGGCGCAGGCACCTTCTCGCGTGGCGGCGCGCTGGCCCTGGTGGCGGGCGGCTTTGCCCTGTTTCTCGCGCTGATCTGGCTGCTGGGTTCGGGCGCGCAGTTCCTTGGCAATGCCAATAATGGCGATGCCCACGCCTCGGCCAAGGGATTGAACGGCTATGCCGCGCTGGTGCAGCTGGCCGAGGAGTCGGGCTTTGCGGTCGAGCGGTCGCGCAGTCCGGCTAGGCTCGAGACCGAGGGCCTGCTGGTGCTGACTCCGCCGGTGGAGACCGATCCGGCCGAGCTCGCCAAGCTGCTGAAAAAGCGCGAGGGGATTGGCCCGACGCTGGTGATCCTGCCCAAATGGCTCGCGATGCGTCCCCCGCCCGATCTGCCCGCAGAAGCGCGCGACAAGTTCGAGCCCGGCTGGGTAACGCTCGAAGCCACGCTCTCCGCCCTTTGGAGCGAAAGCCTGCCTGCGCCCTATGGTTTCAAGCGCGAGATGGAGGAACTGCAACCGGACGAAGAGCCCGGCTGGGAAGGCTTCGACCTTTCGGGTCAGCTCCCCACCCGCTCGATCGCCTATACCGTGGGCGAGGCGGCGCAGGAGCCGCTCGTCACCGACAGCGCAGGCCACTGGCTGGCGCTGCGGGTGATCGGCACCGAAGGCTCGGACTTCTACGAAAACGCGCACTGGACGGTGTTCGTGGCCGAGCCCGACCTCGTCAACAATTACGGCCTTGCCGACAAGGCCCGCGCCCAGGCCGCGATCGCGCTGCTCTCTGCGGCAGCCTATGACGGCGATGTCGATTCCATCACCTTCGATCTGACGATGAACGGCTTCGGCGCGTCGGAGAACCTGCTGACGCTGGCCTTCCGCCCGCCCTTCCTTGCCGCCACGCTCTGCCTGCTGCTGGCGCTGCTGATCATCGGCTGGCGCGCCTTCCAGCGGTTCGGCCCGGCAGCGGCGGACGCAGGGCCGCAGATCGCTTTCGGCAAGCAGCGGCTGATCGCCAACGGGGCAAGCCTGATCCTGCGCGCGCGCCGCCTGCATCTGCTGGGCACACCCTACGCCGCGCTCGCCGCCCGCCGTCTGGCCGACAAGCTGGGCCTGCCGCGGGCGGAGGCCGCCGCGATCGACGCAGCGCTGGCCCGCCGCCTGCCGGGCGAAGAACCCTTCTCGCGCCGCGCCGCAAGGCTCGAAGCCGCGAGCAGACCCGCCGACATTCTGGGCGCCGCACAGGCGCTCGACGATCTGACCGCCAAGCTGTGACAGGGACCGCAAGCCAATGACCATGAGCCTAACCGATGTGCGCGCACTCGCCGATGCCATCCGCGCCGAAATCGCCAAGGCGATCGTCGGGCAGGATGGCATGGTCGACATGCTGCTGGTGGCGCTGCTTTCCGAAGGCCACGTGCTGCTGGAAGGCCCGCCGGGCACCGCCAAGACCTTCCTTGCGCAGAGCTTTGCGACCGCGCTGGGCCTCGATTTCGGGCGCATCCAGTTCACCCCCGATCTGCTGCCGGGCGATATTCTCGGCTCGAACCTGTTCAACTTCCAGACCAGCCAGTTCACCCTCACCCGCGGGCCGATCTTCTGCGATCTGCTGCTGGCCGACGAAATCAACCGCACCCCGCCCAAGACGCAGGCCGCGCTGCTCGAAGCGATGCAGGAGCGGCGCGTGACGCTGGACGGGGAGACCTACCCGCTGGGCGACAGCTTCATGGTGGTCGCAACCCAGAACCCGATCGAGAATCAGGGCGTCTATCCCCTGCCCGAAGCCCAGCTTGACCGCTTCCTTTTCAAGCTGCTGGTGCCCTATCCGGCCGAAGAGGAGGAGGCGCGGATCGTCGCCCGCTATGGCAAGCGCTCCGGCCCGCAGCGCCCCGCCGATCTGGGCGTGGCGGCGGTCACCAATGCCGCCGGGATCGCCGCCGCCAGTGCCGCTCTGGCGCAGGTGACGGTGGCGGACGAGATCACCGCCTATGTCGTGCGGCTGGTGCGAGCCACGCGCGATCATGCCGAGCTGACCGTGGGCGCATCCCCCCGCGCCGCCGTGCTGCTGGCCGGAGCGGCCCGCGCCCGCGCCGCGCTCGAGGGCCGCGACTATGTCATTCCCGATGATGTGAAGGCGCTCGCCGTGCCGGTGCTGCGCCACCGCCTCACGCTCTCGCCCGCGGCCGAGATCGAGGGGCGCGACATGGAGGCGCTGGTCGCCGAACTGGTCGAAAGCACGCAGGCCCCGCGGTGACGGAACGCTGATCCGATGGCCGCGCCCTACCGCCTGCTGGTCACGATCCTGACGCCGGTGATGCGGCTGCTGATCCTCGTGCCGACCGAACGGGCGGCATGGGCGATGGCGGCGCTCGCACCGGTGGCGCTGGTGATCGCGGCTACGGCGCCCGGCGCATGGGTAGTGGCGCCGGTGCTCGGGGGTGTGCTGCTTGGGCTGGTGGTGCTTGATGCGCTGCTCGCGGGGCGCAGCGCCGGATGGGCGATCCACCCGCCGGCCGATATCGAGGTCGGTCAGCCGGCAAGCCTGGCCATCAGCGCCCGCTTTACCGGCGGACGGCAGCGCAATGTCAAAGCCGCGCTCGCCTGCGATCCGCGCCTTGCCGAGGGCGGGCGAGTGATCATCGCCCTCGCTCCCGAAACCGGCGAGCCCGGCTGGCGCGGGGAAAGCCCGATCACCGCCACCCGTCGCGGCACGGCCCCAGTCACCGAAGCGTGGCTGCGCTGGGAAGGGCCGCTCGGCCTTGGCGCAAGGCAGATCCGCTATCCGCTGGAACAAGCGATCCGGATCTGGCCCGATCTCTCCCCCGTCCGCTCGCGCGATATGCAGACCTTCCTGCGCAACAACCAGACCGGCCTCATCGCCCGGCGCATCCGCGGCGAGGGCACCCAGTTCGAAGCATTGAGCGAATACGAGCCCGGGATGGACCGCCGCCGGATCGACTGGAAGGCGAGCGCGCGCCACACCCGCCTCTACGCCCGCGAGAACGAGAGCGAGCGCAACAACCAGATCGTCTTCGCCTTCGATTGCGGGCAGGCCATGTGCGAGACGGTGGACGGCCTGCCGCGCATCGACCGCGCGGTCTCGGCTGCCCTCACCTGCGCCTATGTCGCGCTCAAGGGCGGGGACAAATGCGCGCTGTTCGGCTTTGCCCGCAGGCCTCAGCTGATGACTCCCTTCATCACCGACGCCCGCGCCTTCCACCGGTTGCAAAGCGCCGCGGCGGGGCTCGATTACGAAGCGGCCGAACCCAATTTCACCCTTGCCCTCGCCACGCTGACCACACGGCTCAAGCGCCGCTCGCTGGTGGTGGTGTTTTCCGATTTCACCGATCCCACCAGCGCCGAGCTGATGGTCGAAAGCCTCGGGCGGCTGGCGAACAAGCATCTGGTGCTGTTCGTCACCATCGCCGATGCCGAGGTGGAGGCGCTGATCGCCGCGCCGCCCGCCGATATCGCGACGCTGGCCCGCGCGGTGACGGCCGATACGCTCGCCCAGCAGCGCAAGCTGGTGCTGGGGCGCCTCAGGCGGATGGGGATCAACGTGATCGAAGCGCCATGGGCGAAGATCGGCACGCAGCTGATCGACCGCTATTTCCTCATCAAGAACAGCGAAATGATCGGGTGAGGGGCGGATGAAGACACCGGTGCTGTCCTCATGGTTCGGCCGCGGCGAGATTGCCGCCCCGGCTGATATCGCCAGCGCGACGCTGCGTTCGGACCGTTTCCGGCTGGAGCGCGAGGGCGAATGGCGGCGGCTCGAAGCGATTGTCGCCGCGATGGAGCGCGGCGGGCTGAAGCGCATTGCCGACGAGGATCTGCTCGCCCTGCCGACGCTCTATCGCACCGCGGCGTCGAGCCTTGCTGTGGCGCGCGAGACATCGCTGGATGCTGCCACGCTCGCCTATCTCGAAGCCTTGGTGCAGCGCGCATGGTTCCAGGTCTATGGCCCGCGCCGAGGCTTTGCGAGCTGGCTGCGCGAATTCCTGCTGGGCGGGTGGAGCCGCGCGGTGCGGGGCATGTGGCTCGACCTGTGTATCGCGCTGTTCGTGATGGTGGCGGGCGCGATCGTCGGCTGGCTGCTCGTGGCGCAGGACGAGGCGTGGTTTTACCGTCTGGTGCCCGGCGGCCTTGCCGATAGCCGCGTGCCGGGGGCGAGCCGCGAGGAGCTGCTGCGCAGTCTCGCCACCGAGGAAAGCGCGGCGGGCCTGTCCACCTTCGCCGCGCAGCTGTTCAGCAACAATTCGGCGGTGTGCATCCTCGCCTTTGCGCTGGGATTTGCCTTCGGCATCCCCTCGCTGCTGCTGATGGTGCACAACATGGCGATCCTTGGCGCGATGCTGTGGCTGTTTTCCGGACAGGGGCTGACGGTGGAGCTTGCCGCGTGGCTCAGCGTTCACGGCACCACCGAAATCTTCGGCATCCTGCTGTCGGGCGCGGCGGGGCTGCATATCGGGCGCTCGATGGCCTTTCCGGGCAACCAGCCTGTGCTCGCCGCCGCCTCTGAAGCCGGACGGCGCGGCGCGGTGGTGATGGTGGGCGTGGTCATCATGATGCTGATCGCCGCCTTCCTCGAAGCCTTCCCGCGCCAGCTGGTGGACGGCACCGCCAACCGCTTCCTGATCGGCGGCAGCATGCTGGCCTTCTGGCTCGCCTATTTCTTCCTCTATCGCACCGCGCCCGCCCGCGAGGAGGGCGCGGCATGATCGCGGCCGACAAGCTGGCGCGCACCATGGTGACGCCCGAGGGACTGGCCCTGCCGATCCGCATCGGCGCACGCGGGTCGCGGGCCGGGGCCTTGATCCTCGATGTCATGATCATCGTCGGCAGCATCCTCGCCTTCAACTATGCGCTCTACTGGATTGCGGGCGGGTTGCTGGAAGGCAGCGCGCTCGATCCCGCCGCCACCTCGCGCGGGGCGCAGGAGTTTCTCCAGATCCTCGTGGTGATGGCCGATTTCCTTGTGTGGTACGGCTATTTCCTGGTGCAGGAGCTGGGGCCGCGCGGCGCGACCCTGGGCAAGCGGATGGTCGGCCTGCGCATCGCGTCGCGCAGCGGCGGGCGGCTCACCCCCGAAGCGGTGATCGCGCGCAATCTCCTGCGCGATATCGAACTCTTCTACCCGCTGATCTTCGTGCTGGTGGTGCTGGTGCAGAGTGTCGAGGGCGAGGGCGATCCTCTACTCGGCTGGATCGCGACCGGCTGGTTCGCGCTGTTCCTGCTGCTGCCCTTCTTCAACCGCGACGCGCTGCGGGCCGGGGATATCGTTGCGGGCACATGGGTGGTCGAAGCCCCGCGCACCCGGCTCGCGGACACGCTCTCAACGCAGGGCGCGGCGGCGACCCGCGGGGCCAGCGCAGTCACCGGCGCACGCTACGAATTCGGCGAGGCCGAGCTGTCGGTCTATGGCGAGAAGGAATTGCAGACCCTCGAGAAGATGCTGCGCGAAGCCCGGCCCGAGGCGCTCGCGGCGGTGCACGAGACGATCTGCCGCAAGATCGGCTGGAACCCCGGGGCGGGCGACGAAAGGGCTTTCCTCGAGGCCTTCTATGCGCAATTGCGGGCCAAGCTCGAAGGCGACATGCGCTTCGGCAAGCGCAAGGCGGACAAGTTCTCATGAGGATGGACAGGCGTTTCTTTATCGGCGGCACGCTGGCGCTGGGGGCTGGTGCCTGCATTCCGCCCGACCAATCTCCGGTCGGCCGCCTTGCTGCCGAGCTGCGGCTGATCGAGGCGGCCGGAAACGGCACGCTCGGGGTCGAGATATACGACACGGTGAGCGGGCTGTCGGTCGGGATCAACCAGACCGCGCGCTTTGCCCATGCTTCCTCGTTCAAGTTCTCGATCGCCGCGCTGCTGCTGCAACGCCATGCGGCAGGCACGATCGATGCCGACCGGCGCGTGATCTGGCGCGAGGCGGACATGCTGCCGCCCTCGCCCTTCACCAGCGAACGGCTGGCAAGCGGCGCGACCTTGCGCGAATTGGCACGCGCGACGCAGACAACCTCCGACAATACCGCGGCCAATATCCTGCTGCGCGAACTTGGCGGTCCGGCGGGACTGACCGCCTTCTGGCGCAGCCTCGGCGATCAATACAGCCGGATGGATCGCTACGAGCCGGAGAACAACATCGTCCCCGCCAGCGAATTCCGCGATACCGCCGTGCCCGCCGCGATGGCGCGCAATGTCGCGAAGATCATCTATGGCGACGTGCTGCCGGACGCTGCACGGGCGGAACTGAAGGGCTGGATGATCGAAACCCAGACCGGGGCGCGCCGCGTGCGCGCAGGGCTTCCCGAAGGCTGGATCGCGGGCGACAAGACCGGCACCAGCGGGCTCATCGGCGGGAGCGAATATGTCTATATCGACATCGGGTTCGCCGAAGGGCCAAAGGGCCAGCCGCCGCTCACCTTCGCCTGCTATTTCCGCGCGCGCCAGACCGAGGACGGGATGCAGCCCATCGGCGAGTTGACGCTGGCGCGGGTCGGCAAGGTGATCAAGGAATTCGCCGAGCCCGAGAAAGGCCTGCCGGTCATCGGCAAGCTCTACTGAGCTGTCCTCCCTTGGGGGAGGGAAGCAACTCGCTCAATGATCCGGCGTGTTCGACCCCTTGGTCTCGCCGCCATAGATGCCCACTTCGCGCAAACCCGCGCTGTCGGCGCGGCCGCGATACATGCCGTTGGTGTTGAAGCTGAACAGCGCATGACCCTCGGGCGTGACAAGGATCACCCCGCCGTCCCCGCCAAGCTGCGCGACATCGGCCATCACCGAATCGATGATGTACTGCGCTTCCTTCGCTTCGACCGCATTGCCCGCATCGGGGCTGGAGGCCATCGCCGCCTTCACCTCGTGCACCGCCCGCAGCCGCGCGCAGATCTCGTGCGCCACGCCCACGCGCAGGAAATATTCGCCCCAGCCCGTGGCCGAGACCGCGCAGGCGCGGTTGTCGGCATAGGTGCCCGCACCGATCACCGGCGCATCGCCGATCCGGCCCCAGCGCTTGCCGGTCATCCCGCCGGTCGAGGTGCCTGCCGCCACATTGCCGCTCTGGTCCAGAGCCACCGCACCGACCGTGCCGAACTTGAAATCGACATCGAGCGCCGAGAGCTTTTCCGCCTTCATCCGCTCCAGCGCCTCGCGCCGGGCGGGGGTGACGAAGTATTCGGGCGGGGTGACGGCAAAGCCCTGCGACACGGCGAATTCCTCGGCCCCCTTGCCCATCAGGAACACGTGTTCGGAGTTTGTGCGCACCGTGTCGGCCAGCAGGATCGGGTTCTTCACGGTCTTCACCCCGGCGACCGCGCCCGCGCTGCGATCGCGCCCGTCCATGATCGAGGCGTCGAGCTCGTTGGTGCCCTCCCAGGTGAACACTGCGCCCTTGCCGGCGTTGAACAGCGGCGAATCCTCCATAATGATGATCGCGGCCTTGATCGCGTCCATCGCGCTGCCGCCGTCGCGCAGCACCTTGGAGCCCGCATCCAGCGCAGTTTGCAGCGCCGCTTCATAGGCCGCGCGCTTTTCGGGCGTCATCTGCGCCGGATCGAGCGTGCCTGCCCCGCCATGGATGGCGAGTGACCACTTGGGGGCTTCCTCGGCGGCGGCGGCGGCGGATTGGGTCATGAGCGCAAGGGCGATCGCAGCGATGAGTTTCTTCATGCAGGCAGGTGTAACGCGCCCTTCGCCCTTTCGCCAGCTTAACAGCACGCCGCAGGGCGGCTAGGGTCGCCCGCAATGATCTATCGCCCCGCCACTCTCGCCGACGCGCCCGCCCTTGCCGCACTGGGTGCAGAAACCTTCGTCGCCGCCTTCGGCCACCTCTACAAGCCCGAAGATCTATCGGCCTTCCTCGCGCAGGTGCATAATCCGGAAGCGGTGGCTGGCGAGATCGCAGGCGATGAATGCACCCATTGTCTGGTGGAGCATGAAGGCGCGCTGATTGCCTTCTGCAAGCTGCGCTATCCCAGCCACTATGCCGCCCATTCGGATGCGGCAAACCAGATCGAACTCGGCCAGCTCTACGCCCTGCCCCAGCACACCGGCCACGGGATCGGCGCGAAGCTGATGGACTGGGCGCTCGAGGTCGCGCGCAGCGGCGGCCATGATGCGGTGCTGCTCAGCGTCTATTCCGAAAACTTCGGCGCCCAGCGGTTCTACCAGCGCTACGGCTTCGGCAAGATCGCCGACATCACCTTTCAGGTCGGGGACCACTTCGATCCGGAATTCCTGTATGAACTGAAGCTATAAGAACGGGAGAGGGAACATGAGCGGATTTGGCTGGGCAAGCACCACCGACGAGGTGCTGGCGGGCAAGGACCTGTCGGGGCGCACGGTGTTCATCACCGGGGCCAATTCGGGGCTGGGGCAGGAAACCGCCCGCGCCATGGCCAGCAGGGGCGCGCACGTGATCCTCGCCGGGCGCGATCAGGCCAAGCTGGACGGGACGGCCGCAGCGATCCGCGAGACCCTGCCCAAGGCGCAGCTCGACACCATCACCATCGATCTCACCTCGCTCGAAAACATCCGCGCAGCCACCTCGCGCGCACGCCAGAGGTTCGCGAAGATCGACCTTCTGATCAACAATGCCGGCGTGATGGCGACGCCTTTCCAGCACACCCATGACGGGTTCGAGATGCAATTCGGCACCAACCATCTCGGCCACTTTGCGATGACGGCCGAGCTGATGCCGCTGATCGAGCGCGGGCACCTGAAGCGCATCGTCAACCTGTCGAGCCGCGGGCACCATTTTACTCCGGTCAATTTCGACGACCCCCATTTCGAGCATCGCCCCTATGACCCATGGGAAAGCTACGGCCATTCCAAGACCGCCAATGTGCTGTTCTCGGTCGGGCTGGAGCAGCGCTTCGCGGTGATGGGGATCCATGCCTATGCTGTGCACCCGGGCGGCATCCAGACCAATCTCGGCCGTCACATGACGCCCGAGATGGTGGAGGCGCTGATGGCGCGCGTTACCTCGTCGGACACCGGCTTTGCGTGGAAGACCATCCCGCAGGGTGCCGCGACCAGCTGTTGGGCGGCCACCGCCGAGGAGCTGGAAGGCAAGGGCGGGGTCTATTGCGAGGATTGCCACGTGGCCGCAATCGACGACGAATCCGCCACTTCGGGCGTGCGGTCCTACGCGGTCAATCCCAGCTTTGCCGACCGGCTGTGGAAGCTGTCCGAGGAACTGACCGGCGCGAAATTCCCGAGCTAAGCGCGCAGGAACTCGCGCAGCAGTCCGAACACATCCTTTGCCTCGCGCGTCGGCGTAATCGCCATGAAGACGTGCGGGGCAGCCTCGTATTCGTAGAGCTTCGCGTCGGTCCCGGTGGCACGCAGCTTGGCGGCGAATGTGCGCGAATCGACGATGAACAGGTCATGCCGTCCGGTCCAGATGCGGGTCGGGGGGAGCTGGGCGAGATCGCCGGGCGCGGCATAGAGCGGGCTCACCGCCGGATCGTCCATCGCCCGGCCCGCCGCCACCAATCCGCCGCAGGCGCGCAGGGTGCCGATCTTGAGCATCACGTCATGCGGCTCCACGGCGGCGATGGCAGGGTCCGCCAGCCCGAGATCGAGCCACGGGGCAAACAGCGCAAGCTTGCCCGGCAGCGGGCCGCCTGCGCGCACCAGCCGCAGCGCCAGCGCAATCGCCATATGTCCGCCCGCGCTGTCACCATTGAGGACGATACGCGCCGGATCATGGCTCGCGGCCAATTGCGCATAGACCGCATCGGCGAGATCGTCCTGCGCGCTGTAGGGCGCTTCGGGAACCATCGGATAGAGCGGCACGGTGACGCTGATCCCGCATGTTTCCACCATGGCGGCTACCAGCGGCCAGTGCTCCTTGAACATCGGCCGCACGAACCCGCCACCGTGGAAATAGAGCATGTGCCATTCCGCGGGGCCGCCTTTGGGGTGGAGCGTCACCACTTGGCTACCCAGCACCACGCGCTCCTCGACGATTAAGCGGCTGCGGAAGCCTTCGGGCATGGCGGCATCGCGCGGGAGTTCCCGGCCCGCCATCACGGCGTGAAAGCCTGCCTCGTCATGCGGGAACACCGGCGGACGCTTGGCTAGCAGCCACTTCACGCCGCGCATCAGCAGGCTGGGCGCGGGGCTACGCAGTTCAGTCGGATTGTCGGTCAGCATGGTCACTCCCTCGGGCGGAGCAGAGTGCAGCGCCGGGAGGGCAAGTCAAGCCTGCAGGAACTGCACCCGGTGACCGTCGTTCGCCTTCGCCTTGCTGCGGCGGGTTTCGACATCATAGATGCCCACGCACAGGGCGAAGACCATCAGGATCATCGCGAACTCGCCCTCGTCCTCGATAAAGGCGAAGAGGTTGAGCGCCATCGGACCATGATCGCCCCACGAGGTCCCCAAGTCCACCGCCACGCCGAACACCGCCGCGCCCGCGACGAACAGCGAGATCAGCATGCCGTAGATCGCGGCGCGCTTGTCGGCCTTGAGGATCGCGGCGAGAATGCCGAGCGCCCACGCCCCGCCGACGACAAGGAAAACCAGCGTTTCGGCGAGGTGGTTCGGGTGCACCGGCAGCCAGCTCTCGGCCGGAAGCATGGCGCCGATGATGAAGCCCAGCTGCTCGTGGATCTCGACCCAGTTATCGAGCGTCATCCACGCGAACAGGATCGCGCTGGTGAGATAGACCAGCGCACGATCGCGCAGCCACAGCAGCAGCATCATGACGCCCGCCGCCGTGGTCAGCGAATATTCGAGGTATTCGGCGAAGGAGCCGTCCTGCGACATGAAGAACTGCACCGGCAGCGCGGCCCCGGTCGCATCGCCGTAATGGGCCGCAACATCGAGGCCAACCAGCACGCAGGCATAGGGAATGATGCAAAGCAGCGCGAGCCGCATCGCCGGCGACTTGAGGAGCGGGCCGCAGATATCCGCGATGTCGCTGCGTGTAATCATGGCATGTTCCCGTCCTGCTGGCCCGTCATGCGAATGACGAGCGATTGTCACAAATACCCCTCGGCGCAGGGGACGCGAACCCGCAAAAGCCGGACTGCTCCAATCTGCGACACCATGAAGATTTGAAGTTTCGCCGGCCCCGGTCTTGCGCGCGCCAAGTCATTGCCCCGCAACCTTCGGGCGGCTATAGGCGGGGCATGTCTTCCATCCGTCCGTGGCGCACGATCGAACGGCGCAAATGTCGCCAGATCATGGTGGGGAATGTCCCCGTAGGCGGTGATGCTCCCATCACCGTGCAGACCATGACCAACACCCCTACCGAGGACGTCAAGGCGACGATCGACCAGATCCGCCGCTGCGAAGAGGTGGGCGCGGACATCATCCGCGTCTCCTGCCCGACGGAAGAATCGACCCGAAACTTCAAGCAGATCACCCGCGCATCGCGCATTCCGGTGGTGGCCGACATCCACTTCCACTACCAGCGCGCCCTTGAAGCCGCAGACGCAGGCGCTGCATGCCTGCGCATCAATCCGGGCAATATCGGCTCGGCCCAGCGCGTTGCCGAAGTGGTGCGCGCCGCCAAGGCCAATGGCTGCGCGATCCGCATCGGGGTGAACGCGGGCTCCCTGGAAAAAGACCTGCTCGAGAAATATGGCGAGCCCTGCCCCGAGGCGCTGATCGAAAGCGCGCTTGATCACATCAAGCTGCTGCAGGACCACGATTTCCACGAATACAAGGTGGCGGTGAAGGCCTCCGACGTGTTCCTTGCGGTCGCGGCCTATCACGGGCTGGCCGAAACGGTCGATTGCCCGCTGCACCTCGGCATCACCGAGGCGGGCGGCCTCATCGGCGGCACGGTGAAGTCCTCGATCGGCATCGGATCGCTGCTGTGGGCGGGGATCGGCGACACGATCCGCGTCAGCCTCTCGGCCGAGCCCGAGCAGGAGATCAAGGTCGGCTTCGAGATGCTCAAGGCCCTCGGCCTGCGCACCCGCGGCGTGCGGGTGGTGTCGTGCCCGTCGTGCTCGCGGCAGGGTTTCGATGTGATCCGCACGGTCGAAACGCTCGAAAAGCGGCTCGAACACATCAAGACGCCGATGAGCCTTTCGGTGCTCGGCTGTGTGGTCAACGGCCCCGGCGAAGCGCGCGAGACCGATATCGGCCTGACCGGCGGCGGCAATGGCAAGCACATGGTCTACCTGTCGGGGGTGAAGGCCCACGCCATTGATGACGAGGCGATGCTCGATCACATCGTCAAGCTGGTCGAGGAAAAGGCCGCCGCCATCGAAGCGGGCGAAGCCACCGCCTTCGATCCCCACGCCGCGCCCCAGCAAGCTGTCGCCGCCGAGTGATCCGCAGCTTCATTGCCGCAAGTCTGGCGCTGGCGCTCGCGTCCTGCGCCACCACGTCCGAGGTCGCTACGCCCGCGCGGCCCGATGCCAAGGCCTATGCCGTCACCGCCAATGCCATGGACGATGTCGACGCCGCGCTCGCCCGCGCCTCTGCGAGCGGCAAGCGGGTGCTGGTGGTGCTGGGCGCGAACTGGTGTCACGACAGCACCGCGCTCGCCGGATGGCTCCAGACCCCGCGCTTTGCCGCATTGATCGCCGAGCGATACGAGCTGGTCTTCGTCAATGTCGGCATGCCGCAGACCGGCGACGGGCATAATCTCGAGGTCGCCCGGCGCTTCGGACTGGCCGAAATGAAAGGCACGCCTGCGCTGCTGGTGCTGACCGGCGATGGCAAGACCGTGAACCTCGACACAGCCGCCAGCTGGCGCAATGCGGGAAGCCGCAGCGAAGAGGCGATCTTCGCCGAACTCACCGCGCTGGCTGACCGGCCCGCGCAATGACCGAAGCCCTGCTGCTCGCCCTCGCGCTGGCGATGGACGCCTTTGCTGTCGCTCTGACGCAAGGCGCGAAATTCCGTCCCGGTGCTCGCGGCGGGCTGGCGATTGCCGCCACCTTCGGATTGTTTCAGGCCCTGATGCCGATCGCCGGATGGATCATCGGCGCGGTGGCGCTGATCTATGTCGAGGCGATCGACCACTGGATCGCCTTTGGCTTGCTCACCTTTCTCGGCGTGCGGATGCTGGGCGGGCATGTCGGCGAGGAAGAGGCGAGCCATGCGCTGACCGGCCGCGCGCTGCTGCTGGCCGGGGTCGCGACCAGTATCGACGCGCTTGCGGCGGGCATCACGCTGCCAACGCTGTCGGTCGAGCCGCTCGTCGCGGTCGCGCTGATCGGGGTCGTCACCTTCGCCATGAGCGGCGCAGGCGTGATGCTGGGCCGCGTCGCGGGCGACCGCTGGGGCGAATGGGCCGAGCGCGCCGGCGGCGTGATCCTGATCGGTCTGGGCTGCAGGATCCTGGCCGAGCATACCGGCTGGCTGTGAGGCCATGCTCCACGTCGTCCACCACGCCGACTACATGGCTCCGCGCCCGGATCGCGGGTCGTTCCGCTTCGACAAATATTACCTCGTGATGGAGGAGCTGCGGGCCAGCGGTGCCCCAATCACCGAACACGCACCCGAGCCGATGCCCCGCGAATGGCTCGAAGCGGTGCACTGCCCCGACTATGTCGATCAGGTGTTCCGGGCCGAAGTGCCGCGCGAGAAGGAGCGCCGGATCGGCTTTCCCGTCACCCCCGCGATCACGAGCCGCGTGCGCCACACCAATGGCGGCACCTGGCTGGCGGCAAAACTGGCGATGCGCCACGGCTATGCCGCCAACTCGGCTGCCGGGAGCCACCATGCGCTGCACGATACCGGCGCGGGCTATTGCGTGTTCAACGATCTCGCCGTGACCGCCAACCGACTGATCGCCGAGAAGCTCGCGCGCCGCGTGCTGATCGTCGATCTGGACGTGCATCAGGGAGACGGCACCGCCAGCCTCACCGCCGGGCGCGAGGACATCTTCACCCTCTCGCTCCATGCCGAGAAGAACTTTCCGGTGCGCAAGGCGCGTTCCAGCCGCGATGTCGCGCTGGAGGACGGCACCGATGATGACGGCTACATGGAGGCGCTCACCCGGCACCTCCCCGAGGTGCTGGGCGAATTCGCGCCCGATTTCGTGCTCTATCAGGCGGGCGTCGATCCCCATGTCGACGACAAGCTCGGCCGTCTCGCACTCACCGACGAAGGGCTGGCCTTGCGCGATCGCTTTGTGATGGGCGAAGTCCGGCGGCGCGGGCTGTGCCTCGCCTCGGCGCTGGGCGGTGGTTACGGCGATGATCCGCGTATCGTAGCCGCACGCCATGCCGCCTCGATGCTCGCGCTCGCCGCCGAAAACGCACGCTGGCCTGCGCCCCATTCGTGCTAAGGCACGGACAAACAAATGAAAGCGAATCCGCAATGGCCGATCACGAAACCGATTACCTGATCATCGGCGCGGGCGCTGTCGGCCTCGCCTTTGCCGATGCGCTTCTGGATGAGGATCCGGACTGCCACATCACCTTCGTAGACAGGCACGCCAAGCCCGGCGGTCACTGGAACGATGCCTATTCCTTCGTCGCGCTGCACCAGCCCTCGGCCTTCTACGGGGTCAATTCGCTGGCCTTCCCGGGCGAGCAGATCGACGAGCACGGCCCCAACAAGGGGCTCCATGCCCTCGCCAGCGGCACGGAAGTTTCGGCCTATTTCGAAAAGGTGATGAACCTGCGCCTGCTGCCCTCGGGCCGCGTCGCCTATCACCGCCTGTCTGAATTCAAGGGCCGCGACGCCGATGGCACGGCGACCATCACCGGCGTGCTCTCGGGCGCCCAGACGACCATCGGCGTGCGCCGCAAGCTGGTCGATGCGACCTTCTATCAGACCTCGGTCCCCAGCACCCACAAGCGCGCCTTTGCGGTGGACGAGGGCGTGCGCGTGGTCGCCCCGGGCGAGCTGCCCGAGCTGTGGAAGGCCCCTGCCACCATCCCGCAAAGCTTCGTCATTCTGGGCGGTGGCAAGACCGCGATGGATACCGGCGTGTGGCTCATCGAAGCCGGGGTCGATCCTTCGCGCATCCACTGGGTGCGCCCGCGCGACAGCTGGCTCAACAACCGCAAATATGTCCAGCCGGGCGAGGCCTTCCTCGAAGCGGTGATCGAAAACCAGATCGCCCACCTCGAAGCCTTCCGCAAATCGCAGACTGGCGAGGAGCTGTTCGAACATCTCGGCGCTGGCGGCTACATGCTGCGGATCGACCCCGATGTGACGCCCGAGATGTTCCACTATGCGGTGATCTCGGAAGGCGAGATCGCGCTGCTGCGGCGCATCACGCAGGTGATCCGCAAGGGCCGCGTCACCCGCATTGCGCATGGCAACCTGCATTTCGGCGAGGTGCTCCACCCGGTGCCCAAAGATGCCCTGTTCATCGATTGCACCGCGCGCGCCGTGCCCTTCAGCGCGCAGGACAATGCCGGCCCGCAGTTTCGCGGCGACACCATCGTGCTGCAACCCGTCACCGTGCCGCTGGTGACGCTGAGCGCCGCGCTCACCGCCTTTCTCGAAGCGCATTGGGATGACGACGCGACCAAGAACCAGCTCGCCCGCAGCGCTCCGCTGACCGATAGTCCGGGGACTTACCCTTACGCCTTCATGATGAACCTGATGAACCGCGGCACCTGGTCCAACACCCCCGAGATTTCGGTCTGGCTGGCGAAATCGCGGCTCGATCCGACCGGCCCGACGATCACCCGGATGATCGCGGCGGGCGATCCCCGGCTCGCGGTTTTGGGGGGCTTTCGCGAGGCGGTGAAGGCAGCCATGCCCGACGTCATCCGGCTCGGCATGGCGGCCAAGGCGCTGCATGATGCGCCCGCTGCCCCCACGAACTGACGCAGATCTGCGACGAAACGCGCAATTGCGTCATTTGCGTTATTGGGAACGCAAGGCTTCGACGTTACGTTAGGGCATAATGAAACGTCGCGACCTATTGAAAGGCTCTTTGGCACTCGGGGCGGCACTGGCCGTGCCCGGCCGTGCCTTCGCCTCGGTCGCCGCCGCGCCCTTCTCCGGCACCCCGCGTGACGGCATCCTCGCCGAAATCGCCAAGCGCGAACTGGCGCGGGCGGGCAATGCGATCTGGCGCCACGATATCGTCGGCATCGCCGATTTCGGCCTCCATTCGGCCAAGCCGCGCTTCCACTTCGTCAATCTCGAACGCGGCGAAGTGCAGTCCTATCACGTTGCCCACGGTCAGGGCTCCGATCCGCAGCATGACGGCTGGCTCAAGCAGTTCTCGAACACCGAAGGCTCCAACGCGACCAGCCGCGGTGCCTATGTGACGTGGGAATGGTATCAGGGCCGCTACGGCACCTCGGTGCGTCTCGGCGGGCTCGACCATACCAACGAAGCGGCGCTGCGCCGCTACATCGTGATGCACCACGCCAATTATGCCGAGCCCGATCACCTCGAACGCTATGGCCGGCTTGGCCGGTCGAACGGCTGCTTTGCGATGGGCCGCGAGCAGTTCCAGATCGCGTTGATGAACCTGTCGGGCGGCCGCCTGCTGTTTGCCGACAGCCTCGGGCTGGAGGAAGACGGCTCGATCCAGCCGGTGCCCGAACTGGCGATGATCGAGCGCCAGCCGCTCGACCTGATCGGACGCCCGGCAACTTCGGCGTTCTAAGGCGTGGTCTATCGCGGCGGTTTCGGCACTCCGGCGACACGGCTGGCTGCCACCGCCTCTGCGATCATCCCTGCAAGTATAGGCGCGGGAGTCATTGGCACCGCTTCCCTGATGGTCATCTATGTGACCGCCGCCAGCCTCGGCGGGGCATTTTCCGACACGTCGCTTGAAGACCTGTTGAGTTTTCTGGTTGTCGGCGGCGCAGCAATAGCAGTCGGTTCAATCGGCGGAACATTCATGGTCGCCTTCTACCTTGTGATCTTCGGCTTGCCCGTCGCACTGATGCTGGGCGAGCGCATCCGTACGCCAGCCGGACTTCTGATAGCGATGACGACCGGACTAGCTGCTGCCTATGTCGCCGGACGCTGGATGTGGGGGATGCCCGGTATGTCGGGTAAGCCGCCAGTCTGGGAGGAAGCCTTAGCTTTGTCCTGCTTTGTCCTGCCCGCCGCGTGGTTCTACCGGCGACAGGTCATTGCCATGCTCGACGAACTGCCCGCTTAACTGTCCTGCAGATCGTCCTCGATGACGATCACTTCATCATCGATCACATTGCTACGGTTGCGCACACGCGGCTTGTCCAGGCTCGCGAGCACCGGCGCATCGCGGCCGTAGATGTCCGCGAAGGTCGCCATCTGGCCGTTGATGTCGGAGGCCATGGTGAAATAGGTGATGTAGGCCGGAAACTGCTTTTGCAGCATCACCTTGGTGTATTTGCCCGAGGTCGAGATCGCCAGCGCCTCTTCCTTGGTCGCGCCCTTTCCGAGGATCGCCATGGTGATCGCCAGCTCCAGCGCGCGTTCGGTGCGCACGCAGCCGTGGCTCAGCGCGCGCGCATCATTGGCGAAGAGGTGACGCGAGGGTGTGTCGTGGAAGAAGATCGCATGCTCGTTGGGCATTTCGAGCTTCATCTGGCCCAGCGAATTGCCGGGCCCGGGCTGCTGCACCACGGTGATCACGCCATTGGCACTGCGGGTCGCGACATAGCCGTTGCGCTTGCCCCAGGCGGGGTTTCCGAGCACCTTCGCGCCCAGCCCCTCGCCCTTGACGATCGACTGCGGCACGGTCCAGGTTGGGTTGAACACCACGCCTTCGACCATTTCCGCAAGCTGCGGCGTGGCGGTGCGTCCGGGCTTGCCGACGATGGTGCGATAGGTGCTGATGATACGGTCCTTGACCGTCAGGCGCAGCTGGAATTCGGGCACGTTGGTGATGAGATATTGCGTGCCCAGATCGCGCGCCAGCCAGCGCCAGCGGTCCATGTTGGCGCGGATCAGCTTGCGCTTGGCGGTTGCGGTGGCGGGGGTGCGCGCCAGTTCGGCCTTGAGCCGCGCGTAATCGGGATGGGTCGGATTGAGCGTGGCGAGCGTGCCCGCGATATCGCCCGAGGCGAGCGCGGCAGTGAGCAGATCGCCGGTGCGCAGGGTGTCGCGATCGGGATCGACCACGAACCACTGCTGGCGCGCATCCATCGGCGTGCGCCCGTCGCGCAGGTCCTCGACCAGCCACACGAAGCTCTGCGAGGCGAGCGCATCGAGCTCGGCCGACGGCCCGGCGGCGAGCGCGACCTTGAGCGGGGCGAGATCATAGTCCTTGGGATCGAGCCCCTCGGCACCGATCCCCTCAATCACCGCCACCAGCTTGGCCGCCTTGGCGACCGTCCAAGGCTGCACCAGCGGCGCGGGCTTCTCCATCCCGGCCTGCACCACGGGTTCCGAGACGGTCTGCGGGAAGGCGGATTTGAAGGCGTCGCTGCTGGGCTTGGGAGTGGGAGCCGGGGTCGGAGCGGGCATCGGCACCGTCACCGGGCCGCCCTGCTGCTGGCCGCCGGGGATCATCGCCGGACGCGCAGCCTGCGACTGGGCGCTGGTCGTATGGGCAAAGGCCGAGCCTGCCAGCAGCGCGACAGCCGCAATCCCGCAAGCGAATTTGCCCGAAAAGCGCGTCATAGAAATCTGTTCCAACCCCGTTGACCGGCCATGCCGCCTGGCACCGCCGCGGCGCATCATACCCGCGCCGCGGCCCCTCTATCAACCGCCTTGGCTTGCACACAGGTGAATAAGCTTGCGCGCGTGACCTGCGGCACGCTTGGCCCTATGCGCACGGGCGCAATGCGGGCCGCCAACCATCCCCTTCTGCCTTTCGGCGCGGCGCTTATGGGCGTCGGCTTCCTGTCGCTGATGGACGCCTTCATGAAAGAGGCGGCGCTGATGATCGGGGCCTACACCGCAACGGTGCTGCGCGCCGGGATCGGCACCGCGCTGATCGCGCCGATCTGGCTGTCGCGCGGCCCCGCCATGCCGACGCGGGCCGTGTGGACGCTGCACCTGACCCGCGGGGTGGTCTCGGCCTTCATGGCGCTGACCTTCTTCTATTCCATCACCCTGCTGCCGCTGGCCGAGGCGATTGCATTGAGCTTCATCGCCCCGCTGATCGCGCTTTATCTTGCGCGCGTGCTGCTGGGGGAGAGCATCAGCCGCCATGCAATCGGGGCCAGCGTGCTGGGCTTTGCGGGGACGCTGGTGATCGTCGGCGGGCGCATCGGGCAGGGGCAGTTCGACGAGCAGGCCGCGCTCGGGGTCGCCTCGCTGTTCGTCTCGGCGCTGCTCTATGCCTATAATTTCATCGTCATCCGGCGGCAGGCGCAGGTCGCAGGCCCGATCGAGATCGCGACCTTTCACAGCGCGATCGGCGGGCTGGTGCTGCTGACACTCGCCCCGCTGCTGTGGCAGCCACCTTCGGGCGAGGCTGTCATGCCGCTGCTGGCGGCCGGTGTGCTGACCGTGTGCGGATCGCTCTCGATCGCCTGGGCCTATGCCCGCGCCGAGGCCAATGTGCTGGTGCCGACCGAGTATTCGGGCTTTGTCTGGGCAGCGCTGTTCGGATGGCTGTTCTTCCGCGAAGGCGTCAGCCTGCCGACGCTGGCGGGCACGGCGCTGATCGTTACCGGCTGCTGGCTAGCCGCAAGGGCCGCGCCCGAGGCTACGGCCGCGCACGGATAGCACCGGAACAGGGGGCAACCCCCCTTGACCTCGCGCGCGTGATACAGCAGGTGCTTGCGCCAATGCCGCGCCTTTCAGGATCGGGGTGCGGGACAACCTAAAAAGGACGGAAACACCCACCCATGACCGATATCGGCAAGGACACGCTCGCCACCCGTCAGACCCTTTCGGTGAACGGGAAGGACTACGCCTATTACTCGCTGGCCAAGGCCGCCGAGCAGCTGGGCGATGTCTCGCGCCTGCCGATCTCGATGAAGGTGCTGCTGGAAAACCTGCTGCGCTTCGAGGACGGCGGCTTCACGGTTGACCGTTCGCACATCCAGGCGATCGTCGACTGGCAGAACAATCCCACGACCGGCGAGGAAATCCAGTACCGCCCGGCGCGCGTGCTGCTGCAGGACTTCACCGGCGTGCCCTGCGTGGTCGACCTTGCCGCCATGCGCGATGCGATCAAGAAGCTCGGTGGCGATACCGCCAAGATCAACCCGCTGGTGCCGGTCAACCTCGTGATCGACCACTCGGTGATGGTCGACGAATTCGGCCACCCCAAGGCGATGGAAGCCAACATGGCGCTCGAATACGAGCGCAATGCCGAGCGCTATGACTTCCTCAAGTGGGGCTCGAAGAGCTTCAAGAACTTCACCGCCGTGCCCCCGGGCACCGGGATCTGCCACCAGGTCAACCTTGAGCACCTCGCACAGGCCGTGTGGTCAAGCGAAGGGCCGGACGGCATGATGGTCGCCTATCCCGACACCTGCGTCGGCACCGACAGCCACACCACCATGATCAACGGCCTCGGCGTGCTGGGCTGGGGCGTGGGCGGGATCGAAGCCGAAGCCGCGATGCTCGGCCAGCCGGTCTCGATGCTGATCCCCGAAGTGGTCGGCTTCTACCTCGAAGGCGCGATGGCCGAAGGCGTGACCGCGACCGACCTCGTGCTGACCTGCGTGCAGATGCTCCGCAACGTCGGGGTGGTGGGCCGCTTCGTCGAATTCTACGGCCCGGGCGTTGCCAACCTCACCCTCGCCGACCGTGCGACCATCGCCAACATGGCGCCCGAATATGGCGCGACCTGCGGCTTCTTCGGCATCGACGACAAGACCATCGATTACCTGCGCCTCACCGGCCGCAGCGAAGACACCATCGCGCTGGTTGAAGCCTATGCCAAGGCGCAGGGCATGTGGTTCGATCCGGACAACGTCCCGGTCTTCACCAAGACCCTCAGCCTCGACATGGGCACTGTCGTCCCCAGCCTCGCCGGCCCCAAGCGGCCGCAGGACAAGGTCATCCTCCCCGAGGTGGACGACCTGTTCAACGCCGACCTTTCGAAGGTCTACGGCAAGAGCGCCCCGGCGCGCGTCGGCGTCGAAGGCAAGAGCCACGACATCGGTGACGGCGACGTGGTGATCGCCGCGATCACCTCCTGCACCAACACCTCCAACCCCGATGTGCTGATTGCCGCCGGCCTCGTCGCCAAGAAGGCGAACGAGCGCGGCCTCAAGCCCAAGCCCTGGGTCAAGACCAGCCTCGCGCCGGGCTCGCAGGTCGTGACCGACTATCTCGTGAAGTCGGGCCTGCAGGAGCATCTCGACGCGGTCGGCTTCGACCTTGTCGGCTATGGCTGCACCACCTGCATCGGCAACTCGGGGCCTCTGGCCGCACCCATCAGCGCCGCGATCAACGGTAACGACATCGTCGCTGCCTCGGTGCTGTCGGGCAACCGCAACTTCGAAGGCCGCGTCTCGCCCGACGTGCGCGCCAACTTCCTCGCCTCGCCGCCGCTGGTGGTGGCCTACGCGCTGAAGGGCACCGTCACCGAGGACATCACCACAACCCCGATCGGGCAGGACCAGAACGGCAATGACGTGATGCTCGCCGATCTGTGGCCCTCCAATGCCGAAATCGCCGAACACCGCGCCGCCAATATCGACCGCTCGATGTTCGAAAGCCGCTACGCCAACGTCTATGACGGTGACGAGCACTGGCAGGCGATCACGGTCGAGCCGTCCGACACCTACCAGTGGCGCGCTGGCAGCACCTATGTCGCCAACCCGCCCTATTTCGAGGGCATGACCATGACCCCGGCGCCGATCACCGACATCGTCGATGCCAAGCCGCTGGCGATCCTCGGCGATTCGGTCACCACCGATCACATCTCGCCGGCCGGTTCGATCAAGGAAGACAGCCCGGGCGGCAAGTTCCTGATGGCCAATCAGGTCGCCAAGAAGGACTTCAACTCCTACGGCTCGCGCCGCGGCCACCACGAAGTGATGATGCGCGGCACCTTCGCCAATATCCGCATCAAGAACGAGATGGTGCCGGGCGTCGAAGGCGGCTTCTCGACCTATGGCGGCGAGACCATGGCGATTTACGACGCCGCGATGAAGCACAAGGAAGACGGTACCCCGCTGGTGGTGATCGGCGGCAAGGAATACGGCACCGGCTCGTCGCGCGACTGGGCGGCCAAGGGCACGATCCTGCTCGGCGTGCGGATGGTGATCGTCGAAAGCTTCGAGCGCATCCACCGCTCGAACCTCGTCGGGATGGGCGTGCTGCCGCTGCAGTTCAAGGACGGCGACACCCGCCAGACTCTTGGCCTGAAGGCGGATGACACCTTCTCGATCCGCGGCCTGGCTGATCTGACCCCCGGTCAGGACGTCACGGTGGAGGTCACCCGCGCCGACGGATCGACCTTCAGCTTCACCGCCCTGTGTCGCATAGATACCGCAAATGAAATGGAATATTACCGCCACGGCGGAATTCTCCATTACGTTCTGCGCAAGCTTGCGGCATAAGGAGAGGCATGAAGCGCGCCGATCTCGCCCTGTTGTTGTCCCCGGCCCTGCCGCTTGCGCCGCTGATGCTGGCGCTGGCGGCCTGCGGGGGCACTCCGGACGAGAGCAGCAAGCGTGATGCCCCCTCGGCCCCGCTCGGCTTCGAGCTGGCGATGGCGGGCGCAGGCGCAGCCGGGGCGGCGCAAGCCGAAGCCCCGGCGGCCGAACCCGCATCCGCACTGGTGGAGCTATCGCCGGAGCAGCTCGCAGAGCAGATCAAGGCCGGCAATGTCCGCCTGATCGACGTGCGCACGGCCGAAGAGGTCGCACAAGGGACGATCCCTGGCGCCGAGCACATCCCGCTCGACCAGTTCGATCCGGCCAAGCTCGGCCCTGCCGACGGGCGCAAGGTCGTGCTGTTCTGCCGCTCGGGCCGCCGCTCGGCGATCGCGGGCGAAAAGCTCGCGGCCGCCACGGGCGAGCCGGTGGATGTGCTGGCAGGCGGGATCCTCGCCTGGGAAGCTGCCGGACAGCCGGTCGAAAAGCGCTGACCGGGCGTTAACCGTCGCCTGCTATACTGGGCGGCATGCATGATCAGGCTCTTGCCCCCTTCGATCCTCTGGCCGACCCGCGCAAGCTTGCGTGGTTCGGAGAATGCGTCCGTCGCCGCCTGACCACGCACCCGGCGGTCGAACAGCTGTGCTCGGAAGGGGCGGAAGTCTTCCTTGTCAAAGGTTTCCTCAAGCGCCGCGACTGCAAGGATCTGGTCGAGGCGATCAACCGCAAGGCCGAACCCTCGCCGCTCTACCGCAGCCCGGATCTGCCCGCCTATCGCACCAGCTACACCCACCACTTCGCCAATGACGATCCGCTCCCCAAAAGCTGCGAGCAGTATATTGCCGATCTGCTGGGAATCGACCTTGTCTATTCAGAGCGGATGCAGGGCCAGCGCTACACGACGGGGCAGGAGTTCAAGCACCACTACGACTATATCGAGACCGATCAGGACTACTGGAAGGTCGAGGGCCCGCGCGGCGGCCAGCGCACCTGGACCGCGATGATATGCCTGCATCAAGCGAACGAAGGCGGCGAGACCGAGTTTCCCGAGCTGGGCCTGCGCGTCCACCTGCCGACCGGCGCAATGCTGGTTTGGAACAACATGACCCCCGAAGGCCACCCGAACACGCGCACGCTGCACGCCGGACTACCCGTCCGGCGCGGCGTGAAGCACGTCATCACCAAGTGGTTCCGGCAGGAACCCTGCCGTCTGCTGTTCTGAGGCGCGCTCAGTCCGCCTGAGCCGGAGCCTTGCGGCGCCGGGTAAGGATCGCCGCTGCGGCCAGGCCGAACAGCGCCATCATCGGCGGCGCGGGGACATCATGCCCGCCGCTGGTGCTCGACGAGCCCGAAGACGACGAGGAGCTGCTGCTGCTCGAGCTCGACGAGGACGAGCTGCTGCCGCTCGAAGACCCGTTGCTGCCGCTCGACGATCCGCTCGAACCGGTCGAGGTGCCGGTCGAAGACGAACTCGACGAGGAGGAGGAACTGCTCGACGAGGACGACGAGCTGCTGGTGCTGCTGGTCATGTCGCCCGAAGTGCTGCCGCTGCTGGTCGCCCCGCCCGAGGAGGACGAGGACGAGCTGCTGCCGCTCGACGAGGACGAAGAGCCACCGCTCGATCCGCCAAACGTCGAGGTGCCGGGATGGCCGCTCGATCCGCCCGAACTGCCGCCCGAAGACGAGCTCGACGAGGACGAGCTGCTCGAACTCGACGAGGACGAACTCGACGAGGAACTCGAGGTGCTCGACACGTTACCGGAGGTCGAGCTGGAGACGTTGCCCGAGGTCGAGCTCGAAACGTTACCGGACGTCGAGCTGGAGACATTGCCCGAGGTCGAGGTGCTGGTGGTGCTCGACACGTTGCCCGACGTCGACGAGGTGCTCGACACGTTGCCCGAGGTCGAGGAGCTGCTCGACACGTTCCCCGAAGTCGAAGACGTGCTCGAGACATTGCCCGAGGTCGAGGACGTGCTCGAGACATTGCCCGACGTCGAGGTGGTGGTGGTCGTCGTGGTGGTCGTCGTCGAACCGCCGCTGGTCGTACCCGAGCTCGAAGGCGGCGGGGGCGGCGGAGGAGGCGGGAAAACGCCCGAAGTCGTGCCACTGCTGCTCGGAGGCGGAGGCGGCGGCGGAGGCGGCGGGAAGACACCCGAAGTCGTGCCGCTGCTGCTGGGCGGAGGCGGCGGAGGCGGGGGCGGGAACACGCCCGAGGTCGTGCCGCTGGTGGTGCCGGTCGTGCCGCTGGTGGTGGTCGTGGTCGAGACCGAGACATCGCCCGAGGACGAGCCGCCGCCACCGAAGAAGCCGCCAAAGAAGCCGCCGCCGAAGCCCATGCCGCCGCCAAAGCCGCCGCCGAAGCCACCGCCCCAGCCGCCGCCCATCCCGCCGCCACCGGACACCGGCGGAAGCGGGGGAAGCGGCGCGGGCATGTAGGCAATCTGCGCCAGCGGCGGGCATTCCGCATCATTGATATAGGCCTGCACCGCGCCGGCCGGCATCGACGGGCCGCCCGGGCCGATCGGCTGGCACTCGATCGTCCGCTCGACAATGCGGCGGCGGCGCTCTTCGGGAATGAACCGCTCGGCGCCCTTGATGTAGCGCATGCCGGTTTCCGGATCGACCGCGACGAGCTTGCCGTCGATATTGGTCGAGTAATCCGGGGCGGCGGTGTTGAGCGGCTCGGCCACGCGCACCGCGCCGCCCTGCAACAACGCCACGCCCGCAGCAGCGGCGGACAGCTTCGCGATGGCCAGTTTGAGCGACATAGTCGTTAACCCTGTTTGCCTGAGGCGACCCGCAGCAGCCTTTCTGCCGGCGTCACCTGATCCAGCGTTCTTTTGATGTGATTAAGGCTGGAGGGGCAATCGGGTTAACCGTCATGCAGCGCACTCCGCTGCCGGATTCGCTCGGATTCGGCGGGATTTGAAAAGCGCTGTCCTGATCTGGCACCGAAAACAGGGAGCTAGTTAGCCGAAAGGTTAACGATCATCCTCGAACAGCCAAGTCTGGCGCGGGAGAGAATCGGTAGGGGGAGCCATCTCGAGATGCTCCCAACCCGCATCATTGAGCACCCGCCCGCGCGCCGTGCGCGCCACCAGGCCGAGCTGGATGAGGTAGGGTTCGACCACATCCTCGATCGTATCGCGCGGTTCGGCGAGGCCCGCCGCGAGCGTCTCGATGCCCACGGGGCCGCCCTTGTAGGTGGTGGCGATCATGGCGAGGTAGCGGCGGTCCATGAGGTCGAGCCCGAGCCGGTCGATCTCCAGCCGGGTGAGCGCCTCGTCCGCGACCTGACGGGTGACGGAGGGGCTGCCAGCCACGTCCGCAAAGTCGCGCACGCGCCGCAGCAGGCGCCCTGCCACACGCGGCGTGCCGCGCGAACGGCGGGCAATCTCGCGCGCGCCCTCAGGCTCGATCGCAAGGCCGAGCAGCCCGGCGGCGCGGGTGACCACGCGGTCAAGCTCGTCATGGGTGTAGAAATTGAGCCGAACCGGAATGCCGAAGCGGTCGCGCAGCGGCGTGGTCAGCAGGCCCTGCCGTGTCGTGGCGCCGATCAGGGTGAAGGGCGGCAGGTCGATGCGCACGCTGCGCGCGCTCGGCCCCTCGCCGATGATGAGATCGAGCGCGCGGTCCTCCATCGCCGGATAGAGCACCTCCTCGACCATCGGCGAGAGGCGGTGGATCTCGTCGATGAACAGCACGTCATGCGGTTCGAGATTGGTGAGCAGCGCGGCGAGATCACCCGCCTTGGCGATGACGGGGCCGCTTGTGGCGCGAAAGCCGACACCCAGCTCGCCCGCGATGATCTGCGCCAGCGTGGTCTTGCCAAGGCCCGGCGGGCCGAAGAACAGCGTATGATCCATCGCCTCCCCGCGCGCGCGCGCGGCAGCGATGAAGACCGCAAGGTTCCCCTTGGCCGCCTCCTGCCCGACGAATTCGGCGAGCCGGCGCGGACGCAGGGCTGCGTCCGGGTCGCCGGGCTGGCGGGTGCCTGAATGGATTGGCGTGTGGAGGGGGTCAGTCATGGCTGATCACCCCGCCGCCTTCTTCAGCGCCACGCGGATCAGATCGCCCTCGCTCGCGCCCTCGCCCAGTTCTTCCAGCGCCCGCGCCACGGCCTGCGCCGCGACGGCAGGCTTGAAGCCGAGGTTCTCCAGCGCGCTCGCCGCGTCTGCGCCCTTGCTGCCTGCGGGGGCCGCCGACGCGCTCGGGGCAAAGCCGCCCGAGCCGCCGGGCATGGCGCCGGCCTTGTCCTTCAGCTCGTTGACGATCCGTCCTGCCAGCTTCGGCCCCACGCCCTGCGCGCGGGCGACCATCGCCGCGTCGCCCTTGCCGCAGGCGTCGCGCAGTTCTCCGGTCGAGAGCGCGGACAATATCGCAAGGCCGACCTTGCTCCCTACGCCCTGCACGCCGGTGAGCAGACGGAACCAGTCGCGCTCGGCCTGCTCGGCGAACCCGAGGAGGCGCATGTCGTTCTCGCTCACCTGCAATTCGGTGTGGACGGTGCAGGCCTCGCCCACCTCGCCCAAGGCGGCGAGTGTGCGGCTGGAACAATGGACGAGGTAGCCCACCCCGCCGACATCGACGATCGCCCAGTCCTCGCCGGTCGCATCGAGCCTGCCTGAGAGCTTTGCAATCATGGTTTGTTCCTGAAGGAATGACGCGGCTTTGGCTAGTCTTCTGCCTCACGAAATCCCCGTTCGCCTCGAGCGAAGTCGAGAGGCACCCACGTGCGGTGTCTCGACTGCGCTCGACACGAACGGGACTTTGGGTAAAAGCACGGCCCCATGAGCTGGAACACCTTCGGGCGCGTGCTGCGCTTTACCACTTGGGGAGAGAGCCACGGACCTGCGCTGGGCGCGGTCGTTGACGGGTGCCCGCCGGGGCTGGCGATCAGCGAGGACTTCATCCAGCCTTTCCTCGATGCGAGGAAGCCGGGGACCAACCGCTTCACCACCCAGCGGCGCGAGGATGATCTGGTGCGGATCCTCTCAGGGGTGTTCGAGGGCAAGACCACCGGCACGCCGATCAGCCTGATGATCGAGAACACCGATCAACGCTCGAAGGACTATTCCGCGATCGCGCAAAGCTATCGCCCGGGCCATGCCGACTACGCCTATGACGCCAAATACGGCATCCGCGACTATCGCGGCGGCGGGCGCTCTTCCGCGCGCGAGACGGCGGCGCGGGTGGCAGCGGGCGCGGTGGCGCGGCTGGTTATCCCCGAGGTCACCATTACCGCCTATGTCTGCGAGCTGGGCGGCGACCGGATCGACCCTGCGAACATCGATTACACCGAAATCGCCAATAATCCCTTCTTCTGCCCCGATGCGGCCGCTGCCACGCGCTGGGAAGAGAAGGTCGATGCGGCGCGCAAGGCCGGTTCCTCATTGGGCGCGATTGTCGAATGCGTCGCCACGGGCGTCCCCGCAGGCTGGGGCGCGCCGATTTATGCCAAGCTCGACAGCGATCTGGCCGCCGCGATGATGAGCATCAATGCGGTCAAGGGCGTCGAGATCGGTGACGGCTTCGAAGCCGCGCGCCTGACCGGCGAGGAAAACGCCGACCGGATGCGCCCGGGACCGGATGGCAAGCCGGTCTACCTCGCGAACCACGCCGGCGGCACGGCGGGCGGCATCTCGACCGGCCAGCCGGTGGTGTGCCGGGTGGCGTTCAAGCCGACCTCCTCGATCCTCACTCCGGTGGAATCGATCAATTCAGCCGGAGAGGCGGTGGAGCTGGTCACCAAGGGCCGCCACGACCCCTGCGTCGGCATCCGCGGCACGCCGGTGGTGGAAGCGATGATGGCGCTGGTGCTGGCCGACCACAAGCTGCTGCACCGCGCTCAAGTAGCGTAAGCGGTAGCGCGGCAAAGGCGCGCTCAAGTCGGGTAAGCGATAGCGCGGCATCAGCTGTGACGTCTTCCCGGGCTTGACCCGGGATCCCGCTTATTTCCTCGACTGGCCCGCCATAGACAAGTCAGCGGGACCCCGGATCAAGTCCGGGGAGACGGAGTTTTTTGGATCAACCCTAAACGCAAAATCCGATTGGTTCCCGCACCGGTGATTGAAAAATCCGATTTTCGCAATCGCACAAATCAACTTTTGTGCAGTGCAAAAATCACTATCTGGCGAGGCTGAGTTTCAACCCTCTCTCCCAACCCCATCAAAAGGAAAAATTCCCATGGGTATCATCGGTTCGACCATCCAGCCGTTCACCGCCACCGCCTTCCAGAAGGGCAAGGACTTCTTCACCGTCACCGACGCGGACCTCGCCGGCAAGTGGTCGGTGTTCTTCTTCTACCCGGCCGACTTCACCTTCGTGTGCCCGACCGAGCTCGAAGACATGGGCGAGAAGTACGCCACCCTCCAGTCGATGGGCGTCGAAGTCTACGCCGTTTCGACCGACACGCACTTCAGCCACAAGGCGTGGAGCGACACCTCGGACAAGATCGGCAAGCTGACCTTCCCGTTCCTGGGCGACCAGAACCACGTGCTGTCGAACAATTTCGGCGTGCTGCGTGAAGGCGTGGGCCTTGCTGACCGCGCGACCTTCGTGGTCGATCCGGATGGCGTGATCCAGATCATGGAAATCACCTGCGAAGGCGTGGGCCGCAATGCCAACGAACTGACCCGCAAGATCAAGGCCGCGCAATATGTGCGTGCCAACCCCGGTCAGGTCTGCCCGGCAGCGTGGGAAGAAGGCGCGGACACCCTCGCTCCCTCGCTCGATCTCGTCGGCAAGATCTAATCCGACCGGCGGGCGCGCCGCCCCCCCAGGCGCGCCCGCTGTAAAATCCCGAGGTCATCAAGCCCTCGGGTCGTAGCCGGGACCGGATGTGCCCGCCCCTCGCTCCTCCCCCCCCTTTGACGGGCGTCGGGCGGACGGCATCCGGTCCCGTGTTGCCCTTCCCCAGATTGGACGCGCGCATCCCAGCGCCCGGAGGACACCCATGCTCGACGCCGCCATGCAGGCCCAGCTCAAGACCTATCTCGGCAATCTTCGCGAAGGCATCGAACTGGTCGCCTCGCTCGACGACAGCGAGAAGTCGCGCCAGACCCGCCAGCTGATCGAGCAGATCGCGTCGCTGCACGAGCTCGTCACCGCGCGTTTTGACGGCACCGATGCGAGGAAGCCCAGCTTCGTCACCCGCCGCGCCTCGGACGCGAACAAGTGGGTGCGCTTTGCCGGCTTGCCGATGGGCCACGAATTCACCTCGCTGGTGCTCGCGCTGCTGTGGGCCGGCGGCCATCCGCCCAAGGTCGATGCCGATCTGATCGAGCAGGTCCGCGCGCTCGAAGGCGACTACAATTTCGAGATGTTCTTCTCGCTCTCGTGCCACAACTGCCCCGACGTGGTGCAGGCCCTGACGCTGATGGCGCTCGAGAACCCGCGCATTCACGCGACGCTGATCGAAGGCGGCACCTTCCAGGAGGAAGTCGAGCGCCGCGACATCATGGCGGTGCCGGCGACCTTCCTCAACGGCGAGCCCTTCTACAACGGCAAGATGGAACTCGCCGAGATCCTCGCCAAGCTCGACAAGAATGCCGACGCGAAGCAGGCCGAGAAGCTGGCTGCCAAGGCCCCGTTCGAGGTGCTGGTGGTCGGCGGCGGCCCGGCGGGCGCAGCGGCGGCGGTCTATACCGCGCGCAAGGGCTTCCGCACCGGCATCGCGGCCGAGCGTTTCGGCGGGCAGCTGATGGACACGCTCGGGATCGAGAACCTGCCCGGCACCACCTACACCGAAGGTCCCAAGCTGACCGACAGCCTGAAGAAGCACGTGGGCGAATATGACATCGACCTGATGGACCTCGCCCGCGCGGTCGAGCTGCGGGCGGCCAAGGACGTCGGCGGTTATCACGAGGTGGTCATGGCCAATGGCGCGACCCTGCGCGCCCGTTCGCTGATCCTCTCGACCGGCGCACGCTGGCGCAACCTCGGCGTGCCGGGCGAAGCCGAGTATCGCAACAAGGGCGTGGCCTATTGCCCGCACTGCGACGGTCCGCTGTTCAAGGGCAAGAACATCGCGGTGATCGGCGGCGGCAATTCGGGCGTCGAGGCGGCGATCGACCTTGCGATGATCGTCGGCCATGTCACCCTGATCGAATTCGACACCAAGCTGCGCGCCGACGAGGTGCTCCAGCGCAAGCTGCGCTCGATGGCCAATGTCGAGATCATCACCAATGGCCAGACCACCGAGGTGCTGGGCGAGAACGGCAAGGTCAGCGGCCTCGTGGTCAAGAACCGCGCCAATGGCGACGAACGCCGCATCGCTCTCGAAGGCGTGTTCGTGCAGATCGGCCTCGTCCCCAACACCGAATGGCTGCGCGAGACGGGCCTTGAACTGTCGAAGTTCGGCGAGATCGTGATCGACGATCACGGCGCGACCTCGATCCCCGGCATCTACGCCGCGGGCGATTGCACCACCGTGCCGCACAAGCAGATCGTGGTGGCGATGGGCGAAGGGGCCAAGGCAGGGCTGGGGGCGTTCGACTTCCTGATCCGCAACGAGCCGGTCGAAGAGGTCGCGCAGGCGGCGTAACCTGCTATTCAATGCGCTTGAAAAGGGGCGGACTTTCCATTCGGAAGTCCGCCCCTTTTTTGTTCGTCATTGCGAGCCGCGAAGCGGCGCGGCAATCCAGAGCCTGTCGCGTGCCGCTCTGGATTGCTTCCCCCGGATCAAGTCCGGGGTCGCAATGACGAGGCCCACTAATCGCCCCACTCAATCAAAACACGCGCATTAATCGATTGGACGCTTCATCCAGAAAGCGTCATTCTCTCACCATAGACTCAGTGCGAAAGACGCGAGTCTGCCCCCCAATGTGTGAGAGGAGACACAATCATGGATGCCAAGACCGGAGAGATGAGCGGCGGCTGTCCGTTCCACGGATCGAGCGAAATGCGCAGCCTGCTGGGCCGCACCAACCGCGACTGGTGGCCCGAGGCGCTGCAGCTCGATATCCTGACCGAAGGCGGTCGTAGCGCGAACCCCTATGGCGAGGACTTCGACTATGCCGAGGCCTTCAACACGCTCGATTACGCCGCGCTGAAGGCCGATCTCACCGCGCTGATGACCGACAGCCAGCCCTGGTGGCCGGCGGATTACGGCCACTACGGCCCCTTCTTCATCCGCATGGCGTGGCACGCCGCGGGCACCTATCGCACCGGCGACGGGCGCGGCGGTGCGAACTCGGGCCAGCAGCGCTTTGCTCCGCTCAATTCCTGGCCCGATAACGGCAACCTCGACAAGGCGCGCCGCCTGCTGTGGCCGATCAAGCAGAAGTATGGCAAGAACATCAGCTGGGCTGACCTCTTCATCCTCGCCGGCAATGTCGCGATTGAATCGATGGGCGGGCCGGTGTTCGGCTTCGGCGGCGGCCGTGCCGACGTGTTCGAGCCCGAGAGCGTCTACTGGGGCACCGAAGAGCAGTGGGTCAACGAAGGCGTTGCCACCCGCATCCGCCCGAAGGACGGCGCGGCGCTCGAAAACCCGCTCGCCGCGATTCAGATGGGCCTCATCTACGTCAACCCCGAAGGCCCGCAGGGCAACCCGCATGATCCCGAGGGCATGGCCCGCGACATGCGCGAAACCTTCGGCCGCATGGCGATGAACGACGAGGAAACCGTGGCGCTTGTCGCTGGTGGTCACGCCTTCGGCAAGGCCCATGGCGGCGCCCCGTCGGACACCTTCGGCGGCTCGCCCGAAAGCGAGGAGCTGCACCTCCAGGGCTTCGGCTGGCTGATCGATCAGGACGAGATCACCACCGGCAACATCACCACCTCGGGGATCGAGGGCGCGTGGTCGAACAATCCGACCCAGTGGGGCGGCGACTACTTCCGCATCCTGTTCAAGTACGACTTCCAGCTGGTGCAGTCGCCCGCGGGCGCCAACCAGTGGACGCCGATCAACCCCGATCCGGCAGACATGGCCCCTGACGCGCGCGATCCGTCGAAGAAGGTGCCGACGATCATGACCACCGCCGACATGGCGCTCAAGAACGACCCCGAATATCGCAAGATCTCGGAGAAGTTCCTGAACGATCAGGCCGCGCTCGACGACGCCTTCGCGCGTGCATGGTTCAAGCTGTGCCACCGCGACATGGGGCCGCGCGTGCGTTACCTCGGGCCGGACGTGCCTGCCGAAACCCTGATCTGGCAGGATCCGGTCCCGGCTGGCACCACCCCGGCGGATGCCGAAGTCGCGCGCTTCAAGGCGGCGATCATCGGTTCCGGCCTCACCGTCAGCGAGCTGGTCAAGGCGGCCTGGGCCTCGGCCTCGACCTACCGCAATTCGGACCACCGCGGCGGTGCCAATGGCGCGCGCGTGCGGCTGGCTCCGCAGAGCGGCTGGGCGGCCAATGATCCGGAGGAGCTGGCCAAGGTGCTGGGTGTGATCGAAGCCCATCGCGGAAGCCTGAGCATTGCCGATGCGATCGTGCTGGCCGGCTCGGCTGCGGTCGAGAAGGCGGCGCGCGATGCGGGCCACGACGTGACCGTGCCGTTCCTCGGCGGGCGCGGCGATGCGACCGAAGCGCACACCGATGCGGCGAGCTTCGAACCGCTCGAGCCCTTCGCCGATGGTTTCCGCAACTACCTCAAGACCAAGTCGGTCGTACGCACCGAGGAGATGCTGATCGACAAGGCGCACCTGCTCGGCCTCTCGATCCCCGAGATGGCAGTGCTGGTTGCAGGTATGCGCGTCCTCGGCGCCAACAGCGGCAACACCAAGCACGGGGTGTTCACCGACACGGTCGGCACGCTCACCCCGGACTTCTTCCGCAACCTGCTCGACATGAACACCAAGTGGACCCCAGTCGAAGGCTCGGGCGACGAGGAATATGTCGGCATCTGCCGCAAGACCGGGGCGGAGAAGTATCGCGCCACCCGCGCCGACCTCGTGTTCGGCTCGAACTCGATGCTGCGCGCCCAGGCCGAGGTCTATGCCGAAGCCGGGAACGAGGGCAAGTTCGTGTGCGACTTCATCTCGGCCTGGAACAAGGTGATGAACGCCGATCGCTTCGATGTGACCTGGGCCCAATACCACGCCTGATTAGCAGCGACGCGCTGAGACAGAAGGGGCCTCCGGTGGCGACACCGGAGGCCCTTTTCTGTGCGCCTCCGAAACCGCTTGACTGTCCGCAAGGCTGATATAAATATGATATCATAATTATATCGCTTACGGAGATTCGTCATGTCCCCTGCTGATACCCCTGCCCTCAACCGCAGCCGCGAAGTCGCGGCGACGACCCAGAGCGGTTATGTGATGCTTCTGGTCAGCCTCGCGCTGATGGCGCTGGCGGGGTGGCTGTTCCTCGCCGCCATCGCCCCCGATCCGCGGGTCGACGGGTTGATGATGATCGGCGCAGGGGTGACCGGCTTCATCGGTCTGTTCATCCTCACCGGCTTCTACATGATCAACCCCAACGAGGCCGCGGCGATCCAGCTGTTCGGCGCCTACAAGGGCACGGATCGCAACGAGGGCCTACGCTGGGTGCTGCCGTGGCTCGGCCGCAAGAAGATCGCGGTGCGCGCCAACAACGTTATCTCGCAGACCATCAAGGTCAACGACGCGCGCGGCAACCCGATCGAGATGGCCGCCCAGGTCGTGTGGCGGGTCACCGACACCGCACAGGCGCTGTTCGACGTCGATGACTACCGCGAATTCGTCACCGCCCAGATCGAGGCGGCGGTGCGGTCGATCGGCTCGCGCTATCCCTATGACGATATCGAGCATCTCGAAGTCACCCTGCGCGGCAATCACGAGGAGGTCGCGGTGGAACTGCGCGCGGCGCTGATCGAGCGGCTCTCGGTCGCGGGCATCACGGTCGACGAATGCGGCCTCACCCACCTCGCCTATGCCCCCGAGATCGCCGGCGCGATGCTGCGCCGCCAGCAGGCCGAGGCGGTGATCGCCGCGCGGCGCAAGCTGGTCGAGGGCGCGGTGACGATGGTCGAGATGGCGCTCACCCAGCTGTCCGAAAAGGACGTCGTCCACCTCGACGACGAACGCAAGGCGGCGATGGTCTCGAACCTGATGGTGGTGCTGTGCGGCGAGCGCGACACCCAGCCGGTGGTCAACGCAGGGTCGCTCTACTGACGATCATGTGATGAGTGCCAAGAAAGCCCCCGAGAAGAAAGCCTTCGCCCTGCGCCTCGATCCGGCGCTTCACGATGCGGTCCAGCGACTAGCCGATGCCGAGCTGCGCAGCGTGAACGCCGAGATCGAGATCCTGCTGCGCGAGGCGCTGGTGCGGCGCGGGGTCAGGCCCGCCCGCAGCGAAGCGCCCAAGCGCGGCCGCCCGCCGGGCGCGGGAGCACAGGGAGAGGACGATGCGTGACGAGGACAAGCCCTTCATCATGTATCGTAGGGGGCGCTTCGGCTTCTCCATCGCCCCGCGCAACGGCGAGGGCCAGCGCCAGACGCTGATCTGGATGACGCTGCTTGTGCCAATCGTCGGCCTCTTCTTCTGGTTTCTCTCGAAGGATCCCGGGGACACCGCCTTCGGCATCGGCCTTGCGGCCTATATCGCCGCGATGCTGGCCTGGGGCATCGGCGGCGCCTTGTGGATGCGCGCGCGGGCCGAAGTGGTCGACCTCGAGGAACTGCTCAAGCTCAAGCGCGAGCAGGACCGCAAGCGGCGCGGGCGTTAATCCCGCGCAATCACATAGCGGCGCACCAGCCGGTAGCCCGCCTCGGGTTCCTCCATCCGGCAGGTGCAGTCCGGCGCCACCAGTTCGCGATACAACCGCGTAAAGACTGCCGCGTACCACACGAACAGGCTGTCGGAGAGCGGGACGCTGTCCTCCACGCGGCTGCGGTCGATGGTGAAGCGCCACGCGCCCTCCGGCACGAACACGCCCGCCCCGATGAAGGTCCAGGCGTGCTTGCGGATCGCCGTCATCAGCAGCGGCGCGGCGAGGATGGCGGGCAGGCGGCGCAGCAGCCACGCGGCGGCCGCAGGGATGCGGTTGGCGATGATGTAGTCCGCCGTCCGCGCGCCCGCCTGCTCGGCGATCACCATGCAGCCCAGTGGCTCGTGCAGCGACAGCCAGCGGTGCAGCCTGAGCGCCTGCACCTCCGGGATCATGCCATCGCCCGAAGGCAGGGCGTGAATCTGGGCATCAAGCAGGATCGAGCGGGTTTCCGCCCGCCCGAGCAGCTCTTCCATCACCGTCACGGCTTGCAGGATCGCATTGGGCCCGATCAGCGCGCCGGAACGGCGACGCGCCAGAATCCGTCCCTCACTCGACATCGATCCGGTCCCGCTTGCGGGTCTCACCCCCTCGTTCTTTGGCCCGCGCCTTCATCTGGGCGCGCACAGCCGCTCGGCGCTCGGCTGCCTGCTCGGCGCGGTCGGCTGCGGTTTCCCAGTCGCTCGCCGCATCGATCGCGACCGCGCGGCTCTCGTCGAAGTGGAATTCGACCTTCTTCGCGGTCTGCGGCCCCCAATAGCCCGCCTTGCCCAGATCGTAGAAGGTGCGCTTGAAGCCCGCGCGCAGGAAGGCCCACAGACACCCCAGCAGATAACGCCGCCGGAAGCCCGTGCCGCGCCACGGATAGTGGAACAGCGCCTTCCTCATGTAGAACCGCCGGTAGTTCTTCATCACCCCGTTGAGCAGCTCCCCGCGCTCCATCGCGGCGGGTTTCATGATCGGGGTGACGAAGTTGTATTTCGAGAAGTCATGGACCTCGACCTGATCCTTCAGCGTCTCGAACAGCGGGGTATAGGGCCAGGGCGTGTACATCGCCCAGTTGGCAAGATCGGGCTGCCAGTCCCACGCCATCTGGAAGGTGTCCTCCAGCGTCTCGGGGGTTTCATTGTCCAGCCCGACGATGAACTGCGCCTCGACGAAGATATCGGCATCGCGCAGCAGCTTGATCGCCTGCTTGTTCTCCTCGACCTTGGTTTCCTTGTTGAACCGGTCGAGCTTCATCTGCGCCGCCGCCTCGGTGCCGAGGCTCACGTGAACGAGGCCGGCCTTGCGGTAGAAGGGCAGCAATTCCTTGTCGCGGTAGATATCGGTGACGCGGGTGTTGATCCCCCACTTCACCTTCTCGGGCAGGCCGCGGTCGATCAGCTCCTGGCAGAACTTGATGAAGGTCTTGCGGTTGATGGTCGGCTCTTCGTCGGCAAGGATGAAGAAGCCCACGCCGTGCTTTTCGTGCAGCTCCTCGATCTCGTCGACCACGTCCTTCGGGTCGCGCACGCGGTAATCGCGCCAGAACTTCCATTGCGAGCAGAAGGAACAGGTGAACGGACACCCGCGCGCGAGATTGGGAATGGCGACGCGGGTGCCGAGGGGAATGTAGGTGTACTGGTTCCAGTCGAGGATATCCCAGTCGGGCTTGATCGAGGCCATGTCCTTGATCGTGTCGGCGGCCTCGGTGGCGACCACGGTTTCGCCCTCGCGGAAGGCAAGGCCCTTGATCGTGCGCGCATCGGCAGGGAAGCGGCCTTCGGCAATCGCGGTGAAAAGTTCGACCGCAATCTCCTCGCCCTCGCCGCGCACGATCACGTCGATATGCGGGGCTTCGGCGAGCACCTGGGCATACATGAAGGTCGCATGGATGCCGCCCAGCACCCGCACCGCCTTCGGCACGGTGAGCGCGGCGACTTCGAGCACGCGTTCGGCAGCGTAGATCGAGGGGGTGATCGCGGTGGTGCCGACCACATCGGGCTGCACCGCAAGCATCCGCTCAGCGAGTTCCTCGTCCGAGAGGCCCTCGGTCATCGCGTCGATGAAGGTGATGTCGTCGAACCCGGCGCGCTTCAGCGGGCCGGAGAGATAGGCGACCCAGGCGGGCGGCCATGTCCCGGCGATCTCGGCCCCGCCGGAGCGATAATTGGGATGAACGAACAGAATGCGCATGGGCCGACTCCCCCTCTTTGGTCGGCCCAAAGTGCGGGAGTCGGCGCCTGTGCGCTTTGCGTCAGATCAAAAAGGCTGGCTCACGCCTTTGCTGCGTGCTCAGCCCGCGCGATTTCGTGGAGCCAGTCGGCGTGGCGCGGGGCGGTTTTGGTCTCAGACCATTCCTCCAGCATCACCGGCGCGACGCGGGCGAGTTCTGCATATTGCTCGGCCGTGCCGATATCGGCGGCGAGCTCGACGCGGTGGCCGTTCGGGTCGAAGAAATAGATCGACTTGAAGATGCCGTGATGGGTCGGGCCGAGCACATCGATGCCCTGCGCCTCGATATGGACCTTGGCCGCCAGCAGCGCGTCTTCCGAAGGCACCTTCAGCGCGAGGTGCTGCACCCATGCGGGCGTGTTGGGGTCCTTGCCCATCTCCGGCTGGTTCGGCAGCTCGAAAAAGGCGAGGATGTTGCCGTTCCCCGCATCGAGGAAGATGTGCATGTAGGGATCATATTCGCCCGTGGAAGGCACGTGATCCTCGGCAAAGGCGGTGGTGTAGGTCATGCCCAGCACGCGGGCGTACCACTCCACCGTCTCCTTGGCGTCCTTGCAGCGATAGGCGGCGTGGTGGATTCCGGCGAGGTTTACGGGGTGGGTCATTCCGCCGGCTCCTCGACATTGAGCACACCGCGGATGATCTGGTCGCGCTCCATGCTTTCGAACAGGGCCTTGAAGTTGCCCTCGCCGAAGCCTTCGTCACCCTTGCGCTGGATGAATTCGAAGAACACCGGCCCGACCTGCGCCTGCGCGAAGATCTGGAGCAGGAGGCGGGGGCTACCGCCTTCGGTGGTGCCATCGAGCAGGATGCCGCGCATCTTCAGCGCGTCGACATTCTCGCCGTGGCACGGGAGGCGGCCTTCGAGCATTTCGTAATAGGTAGCAGGCGGTGCGGTCATGAAGGGCACGCCGAGTTTCTGGAGGCGGTCCCAGCAGGCCACCAGATCATCGCAGATCAGCGCGATGTGCTGGATGCCCTCGCCGTTGAACTGGCGCAGGAATTCCTCGATCTGGCCCTTGCCGCCCTCGCCCTCTTCATTGAGCGGGATGCGGATCTTGCCGTCGGGCGCGGTCAGCGCCTTGGAGGTGAGGCCGGTATACTCGCCCTTGATGTCGAAGAAGCGGATCTCGCGGAAGTTGAACAGGGTCTCGTAGTAGTCGGCCCAGTACTTCATGCGCCCGGTGTAGACGTTGTGGGTGAGGTGATCGATCGTGTGGAAGCCCGCGCCCAGCGGATGCTTGTCGACGCCCGGGAGGTAATCGAAATCGATGTCGTAGATGGTGAGGCCGTTGCCCTTCTCGGCGCCCTCGTAGCGATCGACCAGATAGAGGATCGCCCCGCCGATGCCGCGGATCGCGGGGATGCGCAGTTCCATCACGCCGGTCTGCACCGCCACCGGCTCGGCGCCGCGGGCGATGAGCGTGTCATAGGCCTTGGCCGCATCGCGTACGCGGAAGGCCATGCCGCAGGCCGAAGCGCCATGCTCGCGCGCGAAGTACCACGCGGCCGAGCGCGGTTCGTAATTGGCGATGAGGTTGATGCCGCCCTGCCGCCACAGGTGCACGTCCTTCGAGCGGTGCTGCGCGACGCGGGTGAAGCCCATGGCTTCGAACACCGGCTCGAGCATGCCTTTCTCGGGCGCGCAGAACTCGACGAACTCGAACCCGTCGAGGCCGACGGGATTGTCGAAAAGGTCCTTTGACTGCGCGTTCATGCCGGTGATCCCCTGATCTCGCGAGATAGTTACAATCGAAACTACTTACTGCAAACCGCCGATTCGCGCAAGCAATTGCCAGCGAGGCGCGAAGCGGGCAGGTTTGCTGTCCGAGGGAGAGCAGAGAATGATCAGGACAAGCGGGATCAACCACATCGCGCTGGTGTGCCGCGACATGGCGGAGACCACGCGCTTCTACACCGAGGTGCTGAAGATGCCGCTGTTCAAGACGGTGGAGCTGCCCGACGGCGGCCAGCATTTCTTCTTCGACTGCGGCGGCGGCAATGCGGTGGCCTTCTTCTGGTGGAAGGACGCACCGCCCGCCGCACCGGGGATCGCTTCGGTGAAGGCGTTCCCCTTCGACGCCAAGACCGCGGTCGGATCGATGAACCACCTCGCCTTCAACATGGAGGAGAGCGAGCTGGAGGCGGCGCTCGACCGGCTCAAGGACGCCGGCGTGCCGCACACCCACATGGTCTTCAACCACGACGACAGCCCCTCGGGCTATGCCCGCAAGATGCATGAAGGCGTGTTCGTGCGCTCGGTCTATTTCACCGATCCCAACGGCATCATGCTCGAATTCGCCGCCACCACCCGCAGCTTCGGGCCCGAGGATGTGCGGCACGAGCCCGCAACACTGGCGGAGGACGCCTGATGCCGCGCCTGCGCGAAGTGCCGCGCGCCGAGGCGGACGAGAAAGTCGCCCTGCCGCTCTACACCCAGCTGTTCGGCAACCGCGATCCGGTGAGCGAGCCCGGCACCGCGACCGGCACGCGCGGCGACTGGTGGAGCGTGTTCGCGAATTCGCCCGATACGCTGAAGCACGCCGCGCAAGGCTTTGCCTATTACCGCTCGCCCGCGCGCAAGCTCGATCCTGTGCTGCGCGAACTCGGCCAGACCTGGGCGGGCTGGGCCACCGGCAGCCAGTTCGTCTTCTCGCAGCACTGCAAGTCCCTGCGCGGCCTTGGCGTGTCCGAGGCCAAGATCGAAGCCCTGCCGGTTTGGCAGACCTCGGACGTCTTCGACGCGAAGGAGCGCCTGGTGCTCGCCTATGCCGACCGGCTGGTGTGCCATCAGGGCCGCGTGCCCGATGCGCTCTTCGCGCAATTGCAGGCGGCCTTCAGCGACGAGGAAGTGCTCGAGCTCACCTACATCACCTGCCTCTATTTCATGCACGCGGTGATGAGCCGCGCGCTGCGCACCGAGTTTGACGATCGCGATGATCCCATCGTGGAAGTCCCCGCGCCCGAAGGCTTCGACGCGCTCGATTTTCTGGGGGGTACGCGAAGATAAAAAATCCCGTTCGCCCTGAGCCTGTCGAAGGGCCGTCCTTAGCTTGAGCCTAGTGCCAAGCCCGGAAGAGAAGAACGGTGCTTCGACAAGCTCAGCACGAGCGGAGTTATGAAATAACCGCCCCCACAGTCCGCCCGCGCTCGTCCTGCATCAGCGCCAGCCGCTTGCCGAAAGGCTCGCCGCTTTCAAAGGCCTCGGTGGTGGCCGCATCCGACAGATCGGCATTGCCCACCACCCGCTCGCCCGCATCCGAGCGGCCGATGAAGATCGCCTCTGCCCCCTTGGGGCCGCGATTGATGGTGTAGGTCTCGACCGTGGCTTCCGCGACCGGCTCCTTGGCGAGCGGCACCTTGTCGGTGGCCTTGGGGAGCACGGCGAAGCGATCATTCGCGGACCAGTCGGCGGGCGCGGTCGAATAGACGCCGGTCGCATATTTGCTCATCCAGCCGCCGTTCGCGCCGACCAGCGCGAAGCTGCCCCGGTCATCGCGCACGCGCTGCACCGCTTCGGCGATGGCGTGGGCCGAGTAATTGTTCCCCGCCCCGCCGAAGAACGGCAAGCCCCCCGTCAGCGTCAGCCCACGCGGATCATCGACGCTGAGGCCGAAATGGTCGCACTGGTTGAAGACGGGGATCGCGAAGCAGGAATAGAAGTCGATGTAGCGCATGTCGCCGATCGCCTTGCCCGCCCGCGTCAGCGCCGCATCGACGCTCGCGAGCGAGGCGGGATTGCCCGCCAGATCGGGCCGCTGCGAGAGCTTCAATTCGGTCGCGGCGGTGACGGCGTGGATGTGCACCCACTTGTCCTCCGGCACACCCAGCGCCCGCGCGAGGCCTGCCGAGGCGACAATCACCGCCGCCGCCTGGTTCACCTGATCGCGCGCCACGGTCATGCGTGGATAGGGTTCGGCGACGATGCGGTTGCGGTCGGTGACGGTGGCGAGTTCCTCCGCGCTGCGCTCGACCGGCGCGGCGGAATGGGGATTGGCCGCCGCGACCCGCGTGAAAGGCGCAAACAGCTTGCCGATTTCGAGCCGGTATTCCTCCAGCCCCATCCCCAGCCTGTGCCGCCGCGCATTCTCGGCGAGGGCATAGAGCGGGATCGCCCCGCTCGCGCCGTGCATGAACAGCACGGGTTCGAGCAGCTCCTCGACCCCGAAGCCCTGATCCTCGAAGTCGCCGCCGATCGCTTCCGACCAATCAGGCGTCTCGCCCTTGGCGGAGAGTGCGAGCACAGTCGAGATCGCCTCCGAGCCGACGATCACCGCGCATTGGCTGTCCCCCGCCGCAATCGCGGAGGCGAATTCGCCCACCAATTGCTGGTTGGTCTGCCCGCCCGTCGTCGTCAGAATTGCGCGCTTCGGATCAGCGCCCACCCGTTTGGCAATCGCGCGCGGCACATTATCCGCCGCGCCGAAGGGCGGCTTCCTGTCAGGCCGCGACATTTCAAAGGCGCGGATCGCGGCGAGCGTGTCGATGGCACCAGCCACGTCACCGCTCGCCCCCGAATCCGCAATCGCTGCCCCCAGCGCCCTTCCGGCGAGGTCCATATAGGACAGGGCTTCGTAGCCGGGCTTGCCCGGTGCTTCAGAATACTGCCCGACCCCGATGATGACGGGCGTGTTGTCAGCGATCATGCGTGGGTCCTCAGTCGACGAAGCCGTCGACGCGCTCGACGATGATCGCCGGGGCCATGCCGCCCGCAGCGCACATGGTGACGAGGCCATAGCGGCCGCCGCGACGCTCCAGCTCGTCCACGACCGTGCCGATCAGGATCGAGCCGGTCGCGCCGATCGGGTGGCCGAGCGCAATCGAGCCGCCGTTGACGTTGACCTTGTCCCAATCCAGCCCGAGATCGCGCATGAACTTGGCCGTCACCACCGCGAAGGCCTCGTTGATCTCGAACAGATCAATATCGTCCAGCGTCAGCCCCGCCTTCTCCAGCACCTTCTTCGCCGCAGGGACGGGCGCGTTGAGCATCAAGGTCGGGCAATCGCCCATATTCGCGGTGGCAACGATGCGCGCGCGCGGCTTCAACCCGTTGGCCTCGGCATATTCCCGCGAGCACACCAGCACCGCTGCCGCGCCATCAACCACGCCCGAAGAATTGCCCGGCCCGTGGAAGTGCTTGATATCGACATCGGGATATTTCTGATTGACCATCTGGCGGAAAGTCGGCTGGCCTTCGCCCAGCGACAGGTCGGCCAGCTTCTCGAACGACGCGGGCAGCGAGCCGAGCACCTCCATGGTGGTGCCGGGCTTCGGGAATTCTTCCTTGTCGAGCACGACATTGCCGGCATCATCGAGCACCGGGATGACCGACTTGTCGAACCGGCCTTCGGCAATCGCCCGGGCGGCGTTTTGCTGGCTCATGAAGGCGACCATGTCCAGCTCTTCGCGGGTGAAGCCCTCGATCGTCGCGATCGCATCGCCGCAGATGCCTTGTTGCGATTGCGGGTGGACCTTGGCGAGACGTTCATTGTGGCTGCCCATGACGCGCGGCGGCAGGCCATGCTGCGCGCGCTCCTTCGCCATTTCAGTGGTCAGGCTCATCATCTCGGTCCCGCCCGCGACAACGCAGTCCTCCATCCCGCTCATCACCAGCGCCGCCGCGATATTGACCGCGGTGATCCCGCCGCCGCAGAACCGGTCCAGCGTCATGCCGCTCGACCGGATGTCATAGCCCGCATCGAGCGCCGCCATCCGCCCCAGATCGCCGCCCTGCGGGCCCTCCTGGCTCGATGTCGACCACACCACATCGCCGACAGTGGACGTGTCGAGATGATTGCGCTCCGCAATCGCCTTGAGCACGGCTGCGGCAAGGTGCTGCGGATGCATGTGGGCCAGCGCGCCCTTGCCCTGCTTGCCGATCCCGCGCGGGGTGCGCACTGCGTCGATGATGTAAGCTTCGGCCATGGGGTCCTCTCCGTTTCTAGCGAAATTGCGGTTGACGCGTCCGTAAACCGACTGCACCAGTGGCACAAGAATTGCGTTTCAAATCGCAATCACATTTTCGATAGGAGAGAGACGTGAGCGAGACCGCTGCCCCTGAAGTGTTGACCGAAGTCGAGGACGGCGTCCTCATCGTCACCATCAACCGCCCTGAGGCCAAGAATGCCATGACCAAAGCGGCGGCCGAAGGAATCGCGGCGGCCATGGACCGGCTCGATGCCGAGGACGATCTGCGCGTCGGCATCCTGACCGGCGCGGGCGGCACCTTCTGCTCGGGCATGGATCTCAAGGGCTTCCTGCGCGGCGAACGGCCGAGCGTCGAAGGGCGCGGGTTTGGCGGCGTGGTGGAAGCGCCGCCCAAGAAGCCGCTGATCGCTGCGGTGGAAGGCTATGCGCTCGCCGGCGGGCTTGAGCTGATGATCGCCTGCGATCTCGTGGTCGCCCATGCGGGCGCGAAGTTCGGCATTCCCGAAGTGAAGCGCGGCCTGGTGGCGGCGGCGGGCGGCGTGATGATGCTGCCCGACCAGATCCCCGAGCGGATCGCGCTCGAACTCGCGCTGACCGGCGATTTCATCGACGCCGCGCGCGCTTTCCAGCTCGGCCTCATCAACGAAGTTACCGAAGGCTCGGCGCTTGAAGGGGCCAAGGCGCTCGCTGCCCGCATCGCTGCCAACGGCCCGTTGGCCGTGCGCGTGTCGAAGCAGGTGATGAAGGAATCGCGCGCCTGGCCGATGGCCGATCGCTACGCCAATCAAGGCAAGCTGATCGGCCCGGTCTTTGTCAGCCACGACGCCCGCGAAGGCGCGGCTGCCTTTGCCGAGAAGCGCAAGCCGAACTGGACCGGCAAATAGGGCGTCAGGGGGCGTCAGGGCGCAAAAAACCTGCCGCTCCAGACCCCCCTTAGACCCCCCTTAGACCCCCCTTAGACCCGCCTTGCCCGATGTTTCACGTGAAACATTCTTGCCCTCGCAGCGGGTCTCGTGAAGCCTTGGAGAGAGAATAATGTCCGTCCTCAATGTGCCCCAGCCCGCCTTCATGGAAGACGAGGAAATTTCCATTTTCGCCGACGCGGTCGGCAAGTTCTACCAGCAGCATGCGCCGCAGAAGCGGGTCGATAAGTGGCGCGAGGATGGCCAGGTCGAGCGCGAATTCTGGCGCGAAGCCGGGGCCGCGGGCCTGCTCGGCGTCTCGGTGCCGGCCGAATATGGCGGCCACGGCGGCGACTTCCGGCATGACCTCGTGGTGATCGACCAGCAGGCCAAGCACGGAGTCGACGGCTTTGCCGCCTCGCTCCACAACACCGTGATCCTGCCCTATCTGGTGCGTCACGGCACCGAGGAGCAGAAGCAGAAGTATCTCCCCCGCCTCGTCTCCGGCGACCTCGTGAGCGCGATCGCGATGACCGAACCGGGTGTCGGTTCGGACCTGCAATCGATCACCACCACCGCGGTCAAGGACGGCAATGGCTACCGCATCAGCGGGGCCAAGACCTATATCTCCAGCGGCCAGATCGCCGACTTCATCATCGTCGTCGCCAAGACCGATCCCAACGAGCGCGCCAAGGGCATCTCGCTGATGCTGCTCGAAACCGAAGGCGCCGATGGCTTCCAGCGCGGCAAGAAGCTCGACAAGATCGGGCTCGACGCGGCCGATACTTCCGAGCTGTTCTTTGATGACGTCTTCGTGCCGGCGGAAAACGTGCTCGGCGGGGTCGAGGGCAAGGGCTTCTACCAGCTGATGGGTGAGCTCCCGCAGGAACGCCTGATCATCGCCGTGGGCGCGATCAACGGGATCGAGCGCGCGCTCGAGACGACGATGGATTACGTCAAGAACCGCAAGGCCTTCGGTCAGACGATCTGGGATTTCCAGAACACCCAGTTCGTGATGGCCGACCTCAAGGCCCGCAGCACCGCCGCACGCGTCTTCGTCAACGACTGCATCGCCCGCCACCTCAAGGGCGAGCTCGACGTCGCCACGGCCTGCATGGCCAAGTACTGGGTGACCGAGCTGCAGGGCGAAGTCGTCGACAAGTGCCTGCAGTTCCACGGCGGCGCCGGCTTCATCAACGACTACCCGATCGCGCGCATGTATCGCGACAGCCGGATCACGCGGATCTTCGGCGGCTCGAACGAAGTCATGAAGATGGTGATCGCGCGCGGCATGTAAGCGGGTCTTTGTGAGCGTGCCCGCCTCCGCGGGCACGTCCTCGCTAGACGTCCTCCGCTTCGCTACGGACCCGCTGCGGGCGGCCGTTCGGCCTTGCGGTCGCTGACGCGACCGAGCCAATGCGAAAATCGAGTTTGGAAAGGGCGGCTCGGGCAACCGGGCCGCCCTTTTTTGTGCCTGCTCTCCAGCCTGTTTGGCAAAGCGCAAGTTCGACGCCTCAGGCGTCGCGAGCGCACGCGCGCGAGCCGCAGGCGCTCGATCCTGCAAGGGTCGAAACGCGCCGAGGACGCTCGCCCGGAGGGGCGAGCGCAAAGCAAAAAAGCAAAGGGCGGCCCGGTTGCCCGGGCCGCCCTTCCTCTCCCGCTCCTGTAATCGGAGCTAACTGGTCGCCTGCGCTTAGAACTTGGCGCGCAGGGTCACGCCGTACTGGCGCGGCGGCAGGGTGAAGGCCGAACGCGAGTTGGCCGCGCCCGAACCGCGCAGGGTGGTGTTGAAGGTCACACCGCGCACCACTTCGTCGGTCAGGTTGTTGACCCAGCCTTCGAGCGAGTAGGCGCCGTCGCCGAAGCGCAGGCCCGCACGCAGGTTCACGAAGGCCTTGCCGTCCTGCACGTCGGCGATGATCAGCGGAGCGGCATCGACCGCTGCCTGCACCTGAGCCGCCGTCGAGCCGGCTGCCACGGTCGGCGGCACGATCGCCTGGGTGGAGGTGCGCTGGTCGCCTTCCATGCGGACCTGGCCCGAGACGAAGAACTCCATCGAATCGCTGATCGGCTTTTCCCACATCCCGCCGAGCAGCGCGACGATCTGCGGCGCGTTGGTCAGATCATTGCCGCACAGCGAGGCGACCGTGACCACGGTTTCCTGACCGACATCGCAATTCTCAGGGTAGCTCGCATCAAGGATGGTCGCACCGATGTTGAAGGTCAGCTCGTCGTTCGGACGGATAAGGCCTTCGATTTCGATGCCCTTGGTCTCGGCCACGGGCACGTTGAAGGTGGTGAAGGCCGTGCCGGTGAATTCGAGCACCTGGAAGTTGGAGAACTCCTCGATGAAGCCCGCGACGTTGAGGGTCACCGCATCGTCGAGCAGCTTTGCCTTGATACCGACTTCATAGGCATCGACCTCTTCCGACAGGAAGCGCGGATCGGCGCCGTTGACGGCTGCGGTGGTATCGAGGTTGATCCCGCCCGCCTTGTAGCCGTGGGTGAAGCTCGCATAGGTGTTCACCGAGGGGCTGAACGCGTAGCCGAGCTTGACGGTGTAGATCAGCTCTTCGTCTTCGAAGTTGCTCTGGAAGGTACGCACCAGCGGCAGGACGGCCGACTGAGGCAGGTTGGCCGGAGCGGTGAAGCCGAAGCAGCCAAGCCCGATGAAGGTCGGACGCAGCGGTGCCGGAACATTGCCGATCGCACCCAGCGTAGCCGGGCAGACCTGGTTGTTGACCGCAGTCTGGCTGAAGCCGCCCGACTTTTCTTCCCACGAATAGCGCGCACCCAGGGTCAGTTCGAGACCATCGGTGATCTCGAAGGAGTTGTGGGTGAAGATCGCGTAGCTCTGGGCGCTCTGCTGGAAGCGGTTGGTGTTGGTGGTGGTGGCCGGGTTGACCCCGGTCAGACGCTGCAACGGGGTCGGGCCGAAGAACAGCGGCGAGGCCGGATTGAGGCTCGCCCCGCCGGTGCCGCCCGCCAGGAGCGCGCCGACATTGCGATCATAATCCGCGCCCAGCGCAAAGCCGACCGACTGGTCGATCTGCTCGTCCGAATAGAAGCCGCCGAACATGTAGTTCAGCTTGCCATCCATCCCTTCGCCCTGCAGCCGCAGTTCGGCGGTCCAGGTTTCCAGATCGAGGTTCAGCCCGCTGACGTTGAACAGGTCAGCGCCGGTGAAGTCGGAATCATAGGCTTCGTTGCTCTGATACTTGCGCCACGAACCGATGAAGATGAGGTCGGCATTGTCCGACAACGGAAACTCGACTTCGCCGGTCACCCCGTAGTTGTCGATATCCGCCCGCGGAACCGAGTTGGCCGAGACGACGCGGTTGTCCATCGCGCGCTCGAAGTCGCTCTGGCCGAAGGGATTGGTCGAGACGAAGGGCTGGCCATTGCCGCCATTCGCGCCCAGCCCGACCGCGTTGTACAGACCGGCCCCCACCAGCGGCGTCTGGTAGAGCTCGATCGCACCGCAGCAGCTCGACTGGCTCTTCGAATAGTCGACGATGATGCGGCCGCGCATCCCGCTGTCGGTATCCCAGCCAAGCTGGCCGCGCACCAGCCACTGATCGGCATCATTGGTTTCGCCGATCTTGGCACCGGTGCGGTTGACCACGTCGAGGAAGCCGTCGCGCTGGCGATAGGCGCCCGTAACGCGCAGCGCGAGATTGTCCTTCACGATCGGAACGTTGATCGCGCCCTGCAGGCTGACCTCGTTGAAGTTGCCGTATTCCGCATTCACGAAGCCGCCGAATTCGGTGACATCGGGGCGGACGTTGGTGATGTTCAGCGCGCCTGCCGAGGTGTTGCGGCCGAACAGCGTGCCCTGCGGGCCGCGCAGCACTTCGACGCGCTCGACATCGACGAATTCGCTGAGGGCCACGCCCGGACGCGACTGGTAGGCACCGTCAACGAAGATGCCGACCGCGCTTTCAAAGCCGATATTGTTCGAGGTGGTGCCGATACCGCGTACGCGCAGCACGACCGAGCCCGAGGCGAGCTGCGCCTGGCTGGCGGTAAAGCTGGGCGCGAGCGCCGAGATCTGCTGGATGTTCACCACGCGCTGCGCTTCGAGCTGCTGCGGGGCAATCGCGGTCACCGCGAGCGGAATGTCCTGCACGTCCTGTGCACGGCGGGTCGCAGTCACGATGATGACGCTGTCATCGCGCGCGGTGGGCGCATCGCTTTCAGCATCCTGAGCATAGGCGGGGGCGGTAAGCGCGCTGCAGGCCATCAGGCCGCAAGCAAAAGCTGTGAACTTGCGAGTCATGTTTTCCCTCTCTCCACAATCCAGCCGGCTTCAGGCCGATCTTGGTGCGGCAAGGAACCTATCAGGGTCGCGCGGCCTAACAAGAGTCATAGGAAAAGTTCTGATCGGCCGTAGCAAATATGCAACAGACCCTGCTGCAGCGCAACATGAATGCTATGCAACAAACCGGGACGAAACAATCTTTCGGGTAATTGCGGAAAGGTCAGAAGCCGTAACGTAACCCCAGCCACGCGGTGCGCGGGACGCCCAGATCGATAGAGCCGCCCTGGTTACGGGTAATGATTTGCTCGCCCGTGAGATTTTCAGCCCGCACGACCACCGACAGCTTGCCCATGAGCGGCGCGGCGAGAAATGCGTCGAGCGTGGTGGCCGGAGCGAGCGAATCAAGCTCCAGATCATCCTCGAACTGTGCCGACACATGGCGCAGCGTGGCGGCGATCTGCCAGCGCTCCGCCGGACGCCAGCCGAGCGTCAGCGTGCCCGCAAAAGACGGGGTCTGCGCCGGGCGGTTGCCATCGAGCGCCAGCGAAGGCCCGCGCCCGCGCACTTCGGCGTCGGTCCAGGCAATCGCCCCGTCGAGACTGATGTCGCCCAGCTTCACCGCCAGATTGGCCTCGATCCCCTGCGCACCAATCGCAGGCAGGTTCTGGCGCTGGCGCAGGTTGGGCGCGATGGTGACATTGGCGATGGCGTTCTCGACCCGGTTGTCGAAGGCGGTCACCGCCAGCACCAGCGCATTGACCGGCTGCCAGTCGAACCCGATCTCGAAGCCCTCCAGCCGCTCGTTGGCGAGATCGGCATTGGCCTGGGTCGTCACCGGGAACACCACGAAGGGGCGGTAGAGCTCGTTGAGCGTGGGCAGGCGCAGCCCGGTATAGGCCGCCGCGCGCAGGCCCAGGCGACGGGTTGCGTTGAAGGAAGCCCCGGCGCGCCAGCTCACCGACCAGTCGCTGCGATCATCCGCGATCAGCGTGCTGACCGGCGTGCCGGCGGCATTGACCGCACGGTAGAAGCCCCCGGTGATGCTGGAGCGGTCCGCCCTCAGGCCGCCGTTGATCACCAGCGGGCCGATCTGCCAGTCATCCTCGATGAAGATGCCGAGGTTGGCGGTCGCTCCGCCCGCACGGCGGCGTTCGGTGATCGCGCCGGTGACGGCGTTCAGCGCCTCTTCCTGCAATTCCCCGTCGGCGCGGCGATAGTCGGCACCGATGCGGATATCGTGCCCCTCGGCAATCGGCGGGCGCAGCTCGAACTTGCCGCCGATGCCGGTGGAAGGCGTACGGCGCTGGTCCAGTGTCGGGGTGAAACGTGTGGCGCTGATCACGATATTGGAGAAATCGCGCGTCTGGACATAGGCTAGGGCATCGAACTGCCAGCTCCCTCGCCCGACAATGCGGATCGAGGCGTCCTCGCCCGCGCTGGTCGAATCCGCGCCTGCAAAGCGCAGGGTGCGCGCATCGCGAAAGGCGCCGATCCGGGCCTGCACTTCGATGCTGTCGGTCAGCGGCGCGGCGGCACGCAGGCCGACGTTCCAGCTGTCGAAAGCAGCCCGTGCGCTGGCTGGCACGCGCTGGCTGTCCGGCGTGGTGAAGAACCCCTGCCCCCGGTCCCAACGCCCGCTCGCCACCGCAAAGCCGCGCCCGAGCCGCGCGGTCAGCACCCCGCTCGCCTCGGTCTCGGCACGGTTGTTGATCGCCGCGCTGCCGAGAAACCCGTCGCTTGCCGAAGGATCGGCGCTGTCGAGCTCGATCGTCCCGGCCAGCGCCCCCGCCCCGAACGGCCCCGAACCCCCGCCGCGCGTCACGCGGATCTCGCCCAGCGTCTCGGGCGCGATGGCCGAGAGCGGGATGTAGCCGAAGAACGGGTCGGCCAGCGGCACCCCGTCGAGCAGCACCAGCGCGCGGCTGGTGGCATTGCCGCCCAAGGCGCGCAGCGTCACGCCCTGTGCGCTCGGGTTGGACGAGCGGCTGTCCGAACGGCGAAACTGCTGGAACCCTGCGACCCCCCGCAGCACATCCTCGATCCGGCCCGATGGCGCGGCGATGATCACCTCGCGATCGAGCGTGGTGGTCGCATAGATCCCGTTCGACAGCGCCGGATCGAGCCCGCGGCCTGTGACCAGAATTTCCTCTGCCATCTCCTCCTCGCCCACCATCTCGCTGTCATCCTGCGCAGCGAGCGGCGCGGCGACGGGCAGGAACAGAGCGCAGGCGATGAGGCGGGCACGAAAGGTCATGGCTGCGCGCCTTAAAGCCTGCGCCGCATCGCGTCACCTCAAACTCAGTTGCATTTTGCCATTCGAGACTCGCTTTTGGGCAAGGGCTGTGGTTACATCAGTGTCAACAAGGGAGAGAGAGACCCCATGCTTGCCACACCGCCAGATTTCGACGTGCTGATCGTCGGTGCCGGGATTTCCGGCATCGGCATGGCCGCGCACATGGAAATGAAAGCGCCGCACCACACCTATGCCATTGTCGAGCGCCGCGACAATCTTGGCGGGACGTGGGACCTGTTCCGCTATCCCGGCATCCGCTCGGACAGCGACATGCACACACTCGGCTTCGATTTCGAGCCGTGGCGGCACGAGAAGTCCATCGCCGATGCGCCTGCGATCCTCGAATATCTCGACCGGATCGTCGATGAACGCGGCATCCGCCAGCACATCCGTTTCGGCCACAAGGTGCTGCGCGCCGACTTCCACCATGATGACGCGCGCTGGCATGTGGAGATGGAAAAGGCCGACGGCAGCCGCACGCATCTCACCGCCAACTTCCTCTACTTGGGCGCGGGCTATTACGATTACGACGAGCCCTATGATGCCGGCTTCGACTTCGGCGAATTCGAGGGCCAAGTGCTCCACCCGCAATTCTGGCCCGAAAACCTCGATTACAAGGGCAAGAACGTGGTGGTGATCGGCTCCGGCGCGACCGCGGTGACGATCGTCCCCTCGATGGCGCGCGAGGCCGGGCATGTGACCATGCTCCAGCGCACGCCGACATGGATGTTCACCCGCCCCGCCAAGGACGCGGTCGCCAATTTCCTGCGCAAGGTGCTGCCCGAAAAGCTCGCCTACCGGATCACCCGGTTCAAGAACATCAAGATGCAGGACTTCAGCTTCAAGCTGGCGCGCGACAATCCGCAGCGGGTGAAGGACGCGCTCTACAAGAAGATCGAGAAGGCGCTGGGGCCGGACTTCGACCGCGAGACCTTCACGCCGCCCTACAATCCCTGGGAACAGCGCCTGTGCCTGGTGCCCGACGAAGACCTGTTCACCGCGATGAAGGCCGGCAAGGCGAGCGTCGTAACCGGCCATATCGCGAAGTTCGAGAAAGGCGGCGTGCGCCTGACCGACGGGACCTTCCTGCCCGCCGATATCGTGGTCACCGCCACGGGCCTCAAGCTCGCGGTGGCGGGCAAGATCGACGTGCGCGTCGAAGGCGAGCCGGTGAATTTCCACGATCGGTTCTACTACAAGGGCTGCATGTTCTCGAACCTGCCCAACCTTGCGGTGGTGTTCGGCTATCTCAACGCGAGTTGGACCCTGCGGGCGGACATCAACTCGGACTATGTCTGCCGCGTGCTCGATCATATGCGCGCCACCGGCACCACCATCGCCACGCCGGTGCTGACGGTGGGAGAGGAAGCCAAGATCGTCGAGGACGACGTGTTCGATTTCTCCTCGGGCTACATCCAGCGCGGCAAGCACATCATGCCGAGGAACTCGGTCAGCTATCCGTGGCGATTGAACCAGGAATATGTCGTCGATCGCAAGCGCATGAAGGAAGATGCGCTGACGGACGGCTTCCTGACCTTCACCAGGGCCGGTGCCAATGCGCGGCGCGGCGAGGAGCAGCTGGAGGCGGCGGAATAACCTCCCCGCGCGTCACCCCTGCGAAGGCAGGGGTCTATCCACCCTCGCTATCGTCGTGACGGCAGATAGATCCCCGCCTGCGCGGGGATGACGAAAGGGGCTTGGGATCGGCCCCATTCTCTTTTAGGCCTCTCCCCATGACCTCTTCCGAAAAGATCTGGACCGCCGGGCTCATCGTCATCGGCGATGAAATCCTCTCCGGCCGCACGCAGGACAAGAATATCGCGCAGATCGCGAGCTGGTTGCAGGTGCAGGGCATCCGCCTTGCCGAAGTGCGCGTTGTGCCGGACGTGGAAAGCCGCATCGTCGAGGCGGTGCAGGCGCTGATGGCGGCCTATGACTACCTCTTCACCACCGGCGGCATCGGGCCGACGCATGACGACATCACCGTCGATGCGGTGGCTGCGGCATTGGGCGTGCCGGTGGTCATTCACCCCGATGCCCGCGCGCTGCTCGAGCGCTATTACGCCACCCGCGGCGGCCTCAACGAAGGGCGGCTGCGCATGGCGCGGGTGCCCGAAGGATCGGAGCTGATCCCCAACCGCATGTCGGGCGCGCCCGGCATCCGGCGCGGCAACCTGTTCGTGATGGCGGGCGTGCCGCATATCACCGCCGGGATGCTCGATGCGCTCACCGGCCAGCTCGAAGGCGGCGCGCCGCTGCTCAGCGAAACCATCGGCTGCTGGTGCGCCGAAAGCGAGGTGGCCGAGCTGCTGCGGAGCGTCGAGGCCGCGCACGAGACCTGCCAGATCGGCTCCTACCCCTTCTTCCGCGAAGGTCGGGTGGGCGCCAATTTCGTGGTCCGCTCCACCAGCGCAGAGGATCTGGCCCAGTGCAGCGCCGCGCTGGTCGAGGGGCTGAGCGGGCTTGGCTATCCCTCCACGGCGGGCGGCATCTGAACCCTGCGGCAGGGATGGGCGGCATCCTCACGCCGTCTTAACCCTCCTGCGCTATCACGCCGGGCATGATGACCCGCGTGTTCATCACGATCGACACCGAGTATTCCTCGGGCCTCTATACCGGGCCGCACGCGGCAGACCGGGCGGAAAACTTCGCCCATTCGATCGCCTGCATCACCCCGCAAGGCCCGGCCGGGATCGGTCACAAGCTCGATCTGCTCGCGCGATACGGGCAGAAGGCGGTGTTCTTCGTCGATCCCATGCCGGCGCTGGTGTGGGGTCTTGCCGCGATAGAGGACATTGTCGGCCCGATCATCGCCGCCGGACAGGATGTGCAATTGCATTGCCACACCGAATGGCTCGGCCATGCCGGCAGCGCCAACCCGCTCGCCTCGCGCCGCACGGGCCGCAACCTCGCGGACTTCCCGCTGGAGGACCAGTGCGCGATCCTGAGCTATGCGCGCGAGACGCTGATGGCCGCCGGTGCGCCTGCGCCCGTGGCCTTCCGCGCCGGCAATTACGGCGCGAACGACGATACGCTGCGCGCCCTCGCCGAACTCGGCATCGCCTATGATTCGAGCCATTGCCCCGCGCTGGTCGGCGGGGATTGCCGCATCAGCCTTGGCCCGGAGGTGCGCGATCCTCTGGTCCACCTCGGAGTGATCGAAGTCCCGACAGGCAGCATCGGCACGCTCGGCGGCGGCCAGCGCCATGCCCAGATCACCGCGCTCTCGCTCGGCGAGATGCTCGCAGCGATTGCCCATGCCCGCGACAGCGGACGCGAGAGCTTCACGCTCGTCAGCCATTCCTTCGAACTCATCAACCGCCGCAAGCGGGCCGTGAACCCGATCGTCCGGCGGCGCTTTACCGAATTGGTGCGCGCGCTGGCCGCCATGCCGGGGGTCGAGACCGGGACTTACCGCGACACTCCGCCTGAGGTCCGCGCCTACGGGTCGGCAAACCGGCCGCTGCCCGCCAATCCGATGCGCACCGGACGGCGGCTGGCCGAGCAATTCGTCTCCAATGCCGTCTATGGCGCGCTCTAGAGCCATGGCCAGCGCCGCCGCCCACACGGTTCCGGTCGATTTCACCATCGGTGCGCGCCGCCTGCTGGCCGTGCCGCGCCAGCTGGCGACGTGGAGCTTCAGCCTCGAACAGGTTTTGGCAGGCACGCTGCCCGATGCGCCCGAAGCCGGCCCCGACGGTCTGCGCATCCTCTCCGCCCCTGCGGGCCAGATGGCAGCCGTCGCGGCCCGCTATCCCGGCTTTGTCGCCGGCGGGCGGCAGGACTATCCGCGCCACTACATCGACATGGCGGGCGGGTTCGACGCCTATATGGCGCGCTTCTCGGGCAAGACCCGTTCGACCTTGCGGCGCAAGGCCAAGAAGCTGGCCGAGGAGACGGGCGGCTGCACCATCACCGAGCACCGCACCCCGGCCGAGATCGAGGCCTTCCTCGCCGCCGCCCTGCCGCTCTCGGCGCGGACCTATCAGGCGCGGCTGCTCGATGCAGGCCTGCCCGAGAGCCCCGCTGCGCGCCGTGCAATGCTGGAAGCGGCGGAGGATGACCGGATGCGCGGCTTCCTGCTGCACGCGAGGGGGCAGGCAATCGCCTATCTCTCGCTGCCGGTGACTGGGGCAACGTTGGTCTATGCCCATCTCGGCTATGATCCCGATCACGCGCGGCTGTCGCCCGGGACTGTGTTGCAGATGGAGGCGCTCGAACGGCTGTTTGCCGAAGAGCGCTATCGCTGGTTCGATTTCACCGAGGGTGACGGCGCGCACAAGGCGATGTTCGGCACCCATAGTGCGCCCTGTGCGAGCATCATGCTGCTGCGCCCGACACTGGCGAACCGTGCCTTGCTTGGCGCGCGGGGAGCCTTCGATAGCGGGGTGGCGCAGGCCAAGGCTCTGGCGCAGCGCTCGGGCGGGCGGCGCGGATCCGCTCGGGCCTACGCGCCTGAGTGCTCGTCTTCGGCCTGCTCGGCATTGCTGCGGTTGCGCAATTGCTGGCGGAACCGGTCTTTCAGCAGGCGGCGATAGGAGGGGCGGTCCTCCCCGCCGATGAGGCCGAACCGCAGCCCGAAATAGAGCCACAGCGCGACAAAGGTGCCCAGCACCGCGCCGGCGGCCATGCCGAGCCGCAGATCATAGGTAGCAATCAGCGCCCAGGCGATGAAGGCAAAGCCGAGCACGAACCACTTGGGATCGAACAGCGTCCCGTCGTCGGAGGAAAGCGGCATTGCGGGTCCTTATGACTCTCTAACCGCGCGCGGGGGGGAGGAGAGAGGATCGCGCGGCCTCAACGATAAGTGGCCACACGGAGCGGGAAATCAAGGGGCTAAACGACGAATGGCCACGAGAAAGGGCCGGATCGCCCTGCGGCAATCCGGCCCTTCTGTGTCATGCCCTGCGGCAGTCGGAAAGCGGCTTACGCGCCTTCGACTTCCGAGAGGTCGACCTTGAGGCCCGGGCCCATCGACGAGGTCATGGTGACCTTGCGGACGTACTTGCCCTTGGCACCCGAGGGCTTGGACTTCACCACGGCTTCGGTCAGCGCCTTGAAGTTGGCCTTCAGCGCGTCATCGGAGAAGCTCAGCTTGCCGATGCCCGAGTGGATGATGCCCTGCTTTTCGACGCGGAACTCGACCTGGCCGGCCTTGGCGTCAGCCACGGCCTGGGCCACGTTCGGGGTCACGGTGCCGAGCTTCGGGTTCGGCATCAGGCCCTTGGGGCCCAGCACCTTGCCGAGACGACCGACGACGCCCATCATGTCGGGCGAGGCGATCACGCGGTCGTAATCGAGGTTGCCGGCCATCATGTCTTCCATGAGGTCTTCCGCACCCACCTTGTCGGCCCCTGCAGCCAGCGCCTTTTCGGCGTTGTCGCCGCGCGCGAACACCGCGACGCGCACGTCCTTGCCGGTGCCCGAGGGCAGCGACACCATGCCGCGCACCATCTGGTCAGCGTGACGCGGATCGACGCCGAGGTTCATGGCGACTTCGACGGTCTCGTCGAACTTGCCCTTGAACTGGCGCAGCGTGGCCAGAGCCTCTTCGACCGAATAGAGCTTCTCGCGATCAAGCGCCGAGAGCACCTTTGCCTTCTTGGTAATCTTCGCCATCGGATCAGCCCTCCACAACTTCAAGGCCCATCGAACGGGCCGAGCCCTCGATGATGCGCATCGCCATGTCGATGTCATTGGCGTTGAGATCGGCCATCTTGGCCTCGGCGATTTCCTTGATCTGGCTCTGGGTCACCTTGCCAGCCACGACCTTGCCCGGCTCCTTCGAGCCGCCCGAAAGCTTGGCAGCCTTCTTGAGGAAGTAGGACGCCGGCGGGGTCTTGGTGATGAAGGTGAACGAGCGATCCGCATAGACCGTGATCACGGTCGGGATCGGCATGCCCTTTTCCATCTCCTGCGTGGCGGCGTTGAACGCCTTGCAGAATTCCATGATGTTCACGCCGCGCTGACCCAGCGCCGGGCCGATCGGCGGCGAGGGCGTGGCAGAGCCCGCGGGCACCTGCAGCTTGATATAGCCTTCAATCTTCTTGGCCATGTGGCCGTACTCCTATCGCACTGTTGCCATGCTCTTTCGAACAGGGCTCATGTTAAGCGGTCAAACGCCCCGGCTGCGTGCACGGCCCGGGCTCCCGCATGGAATCACCTGCCCAAGGGCAAGCGAAGGCGCGCGCCTAGAGGCAAGCGGGGGGAAAATCAACCCAAACCCGCGCGGCGCTCAATCCTGCGCGGTAAGGGCGGCGCGCGGCGGACGCAGCCCCTTGGTGCGGCTGGTGAGGTGATACTTGTGACACAGCGCGCATTTGTAGGTGCGCAAGGGGGTGTCAGCCTGCAACGCCGCCGCATCCGCTTCAGCGCGAGAAGCATAGCGGCGCTTGCGCTGGCAGATGCCGGGGCGGGTTTGCATAACCGGTTACACCCGACTGGCTTGGCGATGATCCGGCTTCGTCAGAAGCCGCAAGGCCGAACGGCCGCCCGCAGGCGCCCGGAGCGTAGCGGAGGAACAGCGCCGAGGACGCGCCCGCGAAGGCGGGCGCGAAAAACCTACTTCGCGAGCTCCACCTGCTCGAAGTCCAGCTCGACCGGGGTCGCGCGGCCGAAGATCGAGACGCTGACCTTGACCTTGGCCTTGTCGAAATCGAGCTCTTCCACCACGCCGTTGAAGCTGGCGAAGGGACCGTCGAGCACCTTGACCGAATCGCCGATCTCGTAATCGACGCTGATGTCGCGCTTGGGGGTCGCCTGGGCTTCGGCGACGCCGCCGAAATAGCGCGCGGCTTCCTTTTCGGAGATCGGCTGCGGCTTGTTGCCCGAGCCGAGGAAGCCGGTCACCTTCGGGGTGTTCTTGACGAGGTGGTAGACATCATCGGTCATGTTGAGCTTGGCGAGCACGTAGCCGGGCATGAACTTGCGTTCGACCTGCACCTTCTTGCCGCGCTTCACTTCGGTCACGGTTTCGGTCGGGACCTGTACTTCCTCGACCCCGTCGGACAGGCCGAGGCGCTCGGCCTCGGCGATGATCGCGTCACGGACCTTGTTCTCGAAACCGGAATAAGCGTGGATGATGTACCAGCGAGCCATGGGAAATCCTTGGAAAATGCGTCTGACGGGCAGCCCCGCGCGGTGCGGGGCCGGACCTTACTGCAGAAATTCGATCGCGTAGCGCACGATGACGCCGAACAGGCTGTCGATCCCGAGGAAGAAGATCGAGAGAATCACCATGAAGATGAACACGAAGATCGCCGTGCGCACGGTTTCCTCGCGGGTCGGCCAGACGATCTTGCCGGCCTCGGTGCGCACCTGATTGACGAATTCGCCGACCGAGGTCTTGCGCTTCTTCTCTTCTGCGATCTGCTTCTGTTCGGCCATGATAGCCCGTTCCTTCGCGTAATGCCTTCGAGTCTTTCCCGAGGCGGCTTTCAGGTAGGGGTCCGCGCCGCCCGGGACAAGGTCGCCGGAGGGGCTTGGATCATTACCGATGTCGGGAAGACGACGCTCCATTACGCGCAGGCCCGGTGAATTGCAAGGCAGTGCGGAGGCAAGGACAGACCAACCCGAAGCCCACGGGCGAGCAAACGCGGTGGAAACGGTGCCACAGGCACCGCAAGGCCGAACGGCCGCCCGCAGCGGCCCGGAACGAAGCGTAGCGAAGTGGAGGATCAGCCGCGAGGACGAACCCGCGGAGGCGGGTTCGCAAAACAAAATGGCAGGGGTGACAGGATTCGAACCCGTGGCCCTCGGTTTTGGAGACCGATGCTCTACCAGCTGAGCTACACCCCTGCACTCGCTGAGGGGCGCCACTTAACGAAGCGATGCGCGATAGGCAATCCTCTTTGCCACGACCCTCGCGCCCCTGTATGCTGCACCGCAACCATGCACGCCCCCCAACGCCCTCCGATCCCGGTCGAGACCCTGCTGCTCGCCTATCGCAGCGGGATCTTCCCGATGGCCGACCGGCGTGACGATGCCGAGGTGTTCTGGGTCGAGCCGCGCGAGCGGGCGATCCTGCCGATGGAAGGCCTGCATGTCTCGCGCTCGCTCCGCAAGGTCCTGCGCGCCGACCGCTTCACCGTCACGCTCGACCGCGATTTCGAAGCGGTGATCCGCGCCTGTGCCGAACCGCGCCCCGATCATCCCGAAACCTGGATCTCCGAGCGGATCGTCGCCAGCTACATGGCGCTGCACCGCGCCGGGCATGCCCATTCGGTGGAGTGCTGGGAGGAGGGGCCGGATGGCGCAGCCCTGCTGGCCGGCGGGCTCTATGGCGTGTCGTTCGACCGGGTGTTCTGCGGCGAGAGCATGTTCTCGCGCCGCACGGATGCCAGCAAGGTTGCGCTGGCGTGGCTGGTCGCGCTGCTGCGGCAGGCGGGCTTCGTGCTGCTCGACTGCCAGTTCATGACCGAGCATCTGCGCTCGATGGGCGCGCGCGAACTGCCGCAGCGCGAATATCGCCGGCTGATGGACGCGGCCCACGGCCCTCCCCGCACGAGCCTTGCCGCAGCCTGGCGGCACTTTGCGGCAAATGGTGCTTACGGGGCGGGCGAGGGCGCTGGGGCCGGTGCAGCCGCAGCCGATGCTGCCGGCGCAGGCGTGCCCGAGGGCGCTCCCGAAGGTTGGGCCACAGGACTGGCCGAATCCGCATCGCCCGGCCAGCGCATCGCGCAATTCTTGACCCAGACATCATAGATCGGGTGTTCGACCACATTGAGGCTGGGTGATTCGCGGAACAGCCAGCCCGAAAACACCCGGCTGTGCTGCTGCTGGCCGCGCTCGCGGATGTCGACCTGCACGAAGGCGCCGGTCTCTTGCGGCATTTCCCAGGGCGCGGTGCGCTCGCAGGCGGAAAGGCGGATGATCACCGGCCCGATCTCGCGCATCTCGCCGGGCTTGAGCACGATCTCCTGCGAGACATTGTTGCGCTTGTTGAGCAGGCCGAGCGTGGCGACGCGCTGCGCCATCGGGGTCGCGCCATTGGCGGCGGCATCGGCCGCAGCGGTGGCGGTGGCGGCCGGCGCGGGGCTATCGAGCGGGACGCGCTGCGTCTCGGGCTCGCCCCCGAAGTCGCAGGACGCGAGGGCCGAAGCGCCCAGCAGCAGCGCGGCAAGGCGGGAGAGCCGCATCGCGCGTCTCAGCCCTCGGTGCTGCCCGGGGTCCACGCCTCGTAGTCGCCCACAGCGCGGGCGCGCGTGCCGCCGCGTTCGAGCGCGCCCTGCGGGAGATAGGCCTGCGCCGTGCCGGTGGCATTGGGGGTGTAATCGGCCTCCCACACCTTGGGCGGGGACAGATGGCTTTCGGGCACATCATCATAGGTGCCGTGCAGCCAGCCGTGCCATTCGGCTGGAACGCGGCTGGCATCATTGGCACCGTTGTAGATCACCCAACGCTTCTCGCGCTGCGTGTAGGAGCCGTTATTGGTCCCGCCTTTCGCCTTGGCGCGGTAATATTTGTTGCCGGCCGCATCGGTGCCGACATGTTCGCCGCCAGCGCGGCTGGCCCAGAGGTGGGTGCCGATGGTCGCACCATCCCACCACGTGAAGATTTTGCCGAGGATTCCCATGGGGGCTGCGCCTAGCGGAATTGGCGGTGAGCGCCAATATTTGATTTTGGTGCCTCTCCCAAATCCCTCCCCGTTCGCCTCGCGAATGGGGAGGTGGCACCGCGTAGCGGTGTCGGAGGGGTAACGCTGCACCACATCACCCCTCCGTCAGCCGCCTTTGGCGTCTGCCACCTCCCCATCCCTGCGGGACAGGGAGGGACTTGGGGGCTTTCAATAAACCACCCGATCCCCCGGCACGATCCCCAGCGCCTTGGCGCGGCCGGCGCGCAGTTCGAGCACGCCGCTGGCATTGCCGGTCGAGCTGACCGAATCGAGCGAATAGGGGACGGTGTTGGCAGCGATATTGGTGATCCGCCCGTCGGTGCCGATGAAGATGATGTCGAGCGAGAGCGGCGTGTTCTTCATCCAGAAGCTGCGCGGGCCGGGCTGGGCCGAGGGGAAGATCATCCCCTCGTTATCGCCCAGTTCGGTGCGGAACATCAGCCCGCGGGCCTGGGCTTCGGGGGTATCGGCCAGCTCGACCTTGAAGGGTAGCTTCTTGCCCCCGCGCTCGACCACCAGATCGATCACCTTGAGGCCCGAGACCGGATGCACGCTGCCCGCCGGGGCCTGGGCGGAGGGTGCCTTCGCGCTCGCGGTCGCGCCTTCGCCGGGCGAGCACGCCGCCAGCAATGCCACACCCGCCATGCCTGCCAAAAGCCAATGCTTCACCACGTGCCCTGTATCCCTTCCTGTTCGGCTGCCTCGTCCAGCCATTCGTCGATCCGCCCGCTTTCTGTCGCAGCGAGGATGAACCGCACATGTTCGTAATCGTGGCCCGCGCGCAGCATTGCTGCAACGGCTTTTTCGTGGAGCTTGCGCGCGCCGAGCGGATCGGACGGGGTCTCGCGCATCCCGCCATAGGGGCCGAGCCGCCGCTTCTGCGCCATCAGCACCGCCGCGCGGCGGCGCGCGGCTTCGCCGGGCGCAGTCTCGGCGCGGATGCCTTCATCGACCCCCGCCGCCCACAGCGCCTGCTCGACCCGCCTTGCGCCATAGCCGCGCGCGCCCAGATCGCGCGCGCGCATCCGGGCATAGGCGGCATCATCGACATAGCCGAGCTCGACCAGCCTCCCGACCAGCGCTGGCACATCGATCGGCGCCGCGCGGCCATCGGCCCCCTCGGCCACGCCGCGCTCCTTCAGCTTGCGCGCCAGATAGGCCTCCAGCCGCGCCCCGGTGCTTGCAAAACGCGCCACATAGGACAGCGCCAGATCGCGCAAAGCCGTCTCGTCGAGCGGAGGTTTCGCCCGCTTCTCCCCCCGTTTGCGGCGGGGCTCCTCGCTCCGGTCTTCACGACCGCGGGATGACGAATTCGCTTTACCTGAAACCATTTCGCCTTATTCGTGCCACTTTCCTTATCAAATGCGGAAAGCTGGACAGAGGCCGGGTTATGCCCGGTGCAACGGGGTTATGCCAGTGCGCGCCCAATCAGTTTGATAGCCGCGCCGCAACTTACGGGTATCGCTAGATAATATGACCGACGCCGCTTTGACGCCGACGCCGAATGATTGCGACCTGCCGCGAATCCGTGCGCAGTTTGCAACCTTCAACGACGCGATCGACTATGCCGCCCAAAGCCGCAAGGGCCTCAACTTCCACGACATGCGCGGCGAACTCGCGCACGTCTATCCCTATTCGCAGATGCGCGACGACGCGATCATCATGGCCCGCCGGCTGGTCGCGGCCGGGATCGGCAAGGAAGACCGCGTCGCCCTGATCGCCGAGACCGGGGCCGATTTCGCCGCCCTGTTCTGCGCCTGCATCTATGCCGGTGCCTGGCCGGTGCCGCTGCCGCTGCCGACCACCTTTGGCGGCAAGGACAATTTCATCGACCAGCTGGCGATCCAGCTGATGAGCTCGGATCCCAAGATCCTGCTCTACCCCGAAGAGATCGCCGAAATGGCCGAAGCCGCCGCCGCGCGTCAGGGCTGCGATGCCGAAAGCTGGCAGTCTTTCGGCCAGCGCCCTGCGCCCGCATGCCAGCTTCCCGAAGCCGATCCGGACGATATCTGCTACCTGCAATATTCCTCCGGCTCGACCCGCTTCCCCACCGGCGTCGCCGTCACCCACCGCGCGCTGCTGCACAATCTCTACGGCCATTCGACCACGATGAACCTCGGCGAGAATGACCGCTGCGTCAGCTGGCTGCCGTGGTATCACGACATGGGTCTGGTCGGCTGCCTCCTGTCGCTGATCGCCAACCAGGTCTCGGGCGATTACCTGAAGCCCGATGCCTTCGCGCGCCGTCCTCTGGCGTGGCTCGACATGATCAGCCGCAATCCGGGCAACACGCTCTCCTATTCGCCGACCTTCGGTTACGACATCTGCGCGCGCCGCATCTCGAGCCAGTCGAGCGTCGCCGAGCGGTTCGACCTGTCGCGCTGGCGGATAGCGGGCAACGGCGCGGACATGATCCGCCCCGACGTGATGCAGAACTTCGTCAACGCCTTTGCCGAAGCGGGCTTCAAGGCCTCCAGCTTCACCCCGTCCTATGGCCTCGCCGAGGCGGTGCTGGCGGTGACGGTGATGCCGCCGGGCGAAGGCATCCGCGTCGAACTGGTCGAGGAAGAGCGCCTCTCGGGCGCCCCGCGCGATCTCTCGCGCCCGGCCCGCTACCGCGCGATCGTCAATTGCGGCAAGCCGCTGCCCGACATGGACGTCGCGATCCGCGGCGAGAACGGCGAGGCGCGCGCCGATCACCAGATCGGCAAGGTGTGGTGCCGCGGGCCTTCGGTCATGCACTCCTACTTCCGCAATGTCGAAGCGACCGAGGACTGCCTCCAGGACGGTTGGCTCGACACCGGCGACATGGGCTACACCGCCAATGGCTATCTGTTCATCGTCGGCCGGGCGAAGGACATGATCATCATCAACGGCAAGAACCACTGGCCGCAGGATATCGAGTGGGCGGTGGAGCAGCTCCCCGGCTTCAACCACGGCGACATTGCCGCCTTCGCGATCGAGATGGAAAACGGCGAGGAAGCCCCGGCGGTGCTGGTGCACTGCAAGGTCTCCGACCCGGAGGAGCGCATCAAGCTGCGCGACCAGATCGCGGACAAGGTGCGCTCGGTCACCGGCATGAGCTGCATCGTCGAACTGGTGCCGCCGCGCACCCTGCCGCGCACATCCTCGGGCAAGCTGAGCCGCGCCAAGGCGAAGAAGCTCTATCTCGCGGGCGAGATCGTGCCGATCAGCCTCGCGGCCTAGGCTAACGTCCGTCGCCCCGTGCTCGACACGGGGCTGGGCTTCTTTTGGCCAGCTTTGCGGATGAAGAAAAGCCAAGCCCCGTGTCCCCGGCCTACGCCGGGGCAGGCAAGTTCGGGTCGACGAGGGTGCCTTTGATCTCCCCCCGTCACCCCAGCGCAAGCTGGGGCCTAGAGCCTCACAGGACAGCGCGAGCCGCCCTTGGTCCCAGCTTTCGCTGGGATGACGGGAAGATCGGCGTCCGCTTTTAGGCCGCCTCCCACGACGCGCCAATGACCGCTCGTGAGTGGATTGCTGCCACTAGTCCTTTACCCGGAACGGGTGCTCGCGGTTGCTTTGGATGAACGCCGCAACCTCACGGAGTCGCTCTGGATAAGGTTCCACGTCTCGCCAGCCCGTATGAGGGATAAACCTAAAGCCGGCTCTCCACAGCAGCTCAACCTTCGTCCACTGCTCGAAGTCGGATTTCTTCGGCGCTTTGAATGCTCGCCCCATCCAATTCAGCGCCCCACCGCATTGGGGGCATGTGGCCTTGCTTTCCTCTGATTTCTTCCAAGACTTGCGGCAATCGAAACATGCGTGCGCAACCAGATAATCCGGCCCGCGAGGACGGGCACCAGTATCGGGACCGGCGATCGCTCGATTCCCTATCGCCTTGCGGATTTCCATACGCGCAGATTTCGAGGGGGCTTGCACCATCCGCAGCCAATTACAGCATTTTACCAATGGCTGGAATGGCGTCGCTTCCTGAATAGCGGTTTTTTGTCTCCCGCCCCGCCCAAGCCGACACCCCCCGTCACCCCAGCGCAAGCTGGGGCCTAGAGCCACACAGGACAGCGCGAGCCGCCCTGGGTCCGAGCCTTCGCTGAGATGACGGGGAAGAGGAGCGTCCGCTTTCAGGCTGCCCCCAGCGACGCGCCAATGACCGGTGATGGGTGGGAAACGGACCTAGAGCGTTTTCCGTTCATTCCGGCTCATATCCGCATGATCTGAAGTAATTGGCGCACTCGTCTGGCTGGAAGATGTCGACGAGCCGGCCGATCAGGTCCCATAGGCCGCGAACGGTGCGCTCGC
>Ga0315900_10000237_pt1 | contig 97940 bp, 58 predicted proteins | sample LakEriMetagenome_FD_203521 | JGI IMG/M metagenome (GOLD analysis project Ga0315900, IMG submission 203521) | Freshwater fungal communities from buoy surface, Lake Erie, Ohio, United States - Buoy 12 MA114 | ecosystem: Environmental > Aquatic > Freshwater > Lake > Lake biofilm | place: USA: Lake... | reverse complement strand
GACTAATAGTCTCAAGCAACTTGCCGAAAAAGAAGAAGAGTCGCGAGTGATCGATGAACTGCAGGCGAACAAAATATCCAACGTTAGTGTATTTCAGCCCGCATCGTTTGTAGAACGTGCCGCGAAGCCCAATAAGCCACTTCTTGCTGCTGCTGGAATTGTCCTTGGTGTATTAAGCGGATTTGGAATCGCGTTTCTCAAAGAGATCGGAGCAAAGTCCCTGCGTAGTGCCGAGCAGGTTGAGCAAGTTCTCAGGCAGCAGGTCGTCGGACAGATCTCTTTTACTAAGAAAAGTAGAGTTTCGCTGCAATCGGCGGGGGAAATGTCTCCGGAGCTTTACCGTGATTGCGGAGGAATTTTGTCGCGTTTGTTAGCAACACCTTCGTCGCAATGGACCGAATCGGAAAACTGCAGAACTTTGGGAGTTATTGGAGTTAGGCCAGGGTGCGGAGCAAGTTCGATCGCAACTGCATTAGCCCACACCGCAAATTCTAGTTTCGGTTTGAGAACCGTTCTTATTGATACCGACTCAAGTTCACGTACAACACTCTCTAGCCAAGTCAAAACGGAGGATAAGCCTTCTCTGGAAAGTCTCATTCAAGGAGAGGTAACGCCCAACGACTTAATTGATCAAGCGACTGAACCAGGGATCAGTTTCGTTCAACTATCAACCGGTGGAAAGAACAAAGAGAAGCATGGTGGCTCGATAACCCAATACAGTTGGAAGCAGATGGCTGCTGCAATTGCCCAGTTTCAGCATATCTCTGATATCGTGATCGTCGATTTGTCGCCTTCTTCTGCGCATAACCAATCAGTTTTACTTGGCTGTCAATTAGATGGTGTTGTTGTCGTTATTGAATCTGGAGAAACAGATTCGCTTGAAGCAGAGCGTCTTCTCGAGCGACTTATTCATGGTAAAGCAAACGTCTTTGGAGTAATTGTCAACAAGATAAAACGTGCGATTCCGCGGTGGACAGAGAATCTCCTGGGAATACGTGTTTAACCCTCGTAGAGCCATTAGTGATGTGGTTACAACAAATCCCCACAGAATACCAAGGAGTACTTGCTTACGAGAGGCAAGAACGAGGTACTCATGAGCGTTTCGGGGTATTGTACTGGCTGTCTCTTTTACTGCTGCTGGCGATTATTCTTGTAGTATCCGGCGAATTGCAATACGCCAAACTCGCTGGTGGTGAACTTTACGATGAATTAACGACTGGTTCGACGGGGTCAAGGCAGGTTGCCTTCTTCGCGCTTGGCTGCGCATCGTTTCTCTCACTAATCCTTCAGCCTCGGGGTGAATCGAAACATATCAAATGGCATATCCTGGTACCGCTAATCGGAATGCTAGGGTTCATCAACCTGAGTATGCTCTGGTCTGATGTGCCATCGGTGACCGTCAAGCGAGCTATTGTCTTAAGTATCATCGGTTTTACCGGGTTCTGTCTCGGGAGGATTTGGGACTTCAAGCGATTTGCGGTTGCCATTGTTTTCTTGTCAACAAGTTTTCTAGCAATCAGTGTGGTCGCCGAAATCGCTTTTGGAACATTTTTATCGCTGGGTGAAGACTACCGATTCAGCGGAATTTTTCATCCCTCGCGACAAGCGTTCAATTGCGGTTTGCTTGCTACCGCAAGCTTAGCTCTCTTTCTGGATACCAAAAAGAAAACCTATTTGCTATTAACGCTAATCGGACTGTTGTTTGTGGTTCTCACGAAAAGTCGAACCGGTCTGGGTGCTACGGTCCTAGCATCGGCTACTTTGGTATGGAATGGTTCGTCGTGGAAACAACGCGGTGTCGCTATTGGAATGGCGATGCTCGTTGGCTTCGGCATTCTGGCTACGGCTATTGCCGTAAATCCACGGGCTGTTGTTGAGAAGTTGGTACTGCTTGGTCGTGATCGAGATGCCGCTGATCCAACCAAGCTAACGGGGCGGTTGCCCATCTGGAGTCAAGCACTAGCGGAATTTTCGAAAAGGCCGATACAAGGTTTTGGCTACGGCGCATTTTGGACAAAAAAGAGACTTCAGCAGTTTGAACGCGACAACAATTGGGGCCTCACTCATTCTCATTCCGCTTATATTGAATCACTGCTTAATTTTGGTGGTGTTGGTTTTGGGCTCGGTTTTGCTCTTTTAGCCGCTATCTATTCTCATAGCTGGGTCGTTGCGAATCACGGATATAATGCGCCGACTGCGAAAATCGTATTTGCCATTATGACATTGGCGATGATAGCGAGTTTTACCGAAATCGCTTTTATTGCCGATGGATACGAAGCGATACTTTTTGCGACCTGCTTAGGCCTTGTTTGTTTTGGTGTTGAGCCTCTTGAGCAAGAGGAGCAACTTGGATGAGTGGTCTAAAAAGTCTTTTTGTAAAGATCGGTATCAATGCAATTGCCATTCTGAGCGGTGAGATGCTCAGCAAGGTGAGTACCTATTTCGTTTACTTTATCGTTGGTCATTATGCGGGTGCTGAAGTCTTTGGCCAACTCGCTCTCGGTCTAGCACTACTGTATACCTTTCATGTTTTTGCCGTTGCCGGATTGCCAACTTTGATCACTCGTAAGGTGTCAACGACCCCAGAGTCTTCATTACAAATCCTGTACAACGGATATCTCGCAACTCTTCTGCCATCGCTCGTCTCTATACTTGCGATGGCTGTTTTTACGCTGGTGATGAATTATCAGTCGCTTACTTCTCAAACGATACTTTTATTATCCTTAGCACTACTCCCCTACTCTCTGACGATGATAGCCGAGGCGACGATTCGCGGGCGTGAGCAGATGCCTTGGATTGTCGCTGGCAATCTACCTGGAAGCATTTTGCTGGTGGGTGGCTCTTATTTTGCGATGAGCTCCGGTGCGAGCGTTGTTGTTCTAGCTGGAATTGTTGTGCTGTCCCGAATGGTTACATTCCTCATGATGCAATTGTGTTGCTGGTTGGCAATCAAAAGCACCGAGGTTCGAGGTGTCAGTATTCAACAAGCGTGGAAGCTACTCAGTGATTCCCTTGTGTTTTTTTGGTCTGACGGCGTGGCTGCTGTGGCGGTCTCTTTGAATTCCGTTCTACTTTCCAAATATGCAACGGAGCGGGAAGTAGGATATCTCTCGGCATCATTCCAACTACTGCAACCAATGGCGATGATCTACCGAAGTGTTGGGCACAGTTGTTTCCCTGCATTGGTAAGAGCTGCTACCGCTGGGTCTTCGCAACTCGCCAATCTCTGCGCGATGATGATTAGCGCCCTTTTGAAGATCGCATTGCCAGCAGCCTTTGTCGTATTTTGGACAGGTAAGGATTTGATTTCTTTGGCTTACGGTAATGCTGATTTCGAGGAGGCAGGGCGAATTCTGCAGATACTTTCGGTGACGTTAATTCTCGATCCACTTAATCCTGTTCTCGGTCATGGCCTTTGGGCTAAGGGGAAGGAGAGGCTAGTTCTTTGGATTGTCATCGTAAACTTCCTGGTAACTGCAATCCTTGGGTTCTGGCTGATCGGTCAATATGGTATCGATGGAGCGGCATGGAGTATTGTCATTGCAAGTGTGGTGAATGTTCTGCAGCACGTCTTTTACTTTCGGCTTGCAGTTCAGCCTCTTCAAATCGGGCGTGAACTTCTCAAGCTTGTCCCCTCCTCAATCTTGGCTTCACTCTGTCTGTTTCTACCAATACATTCTTATGTCGCTATGGGGTTGGCGTTAGTGGTCTACGGTGCAATGAATACTTATGCGATTCTTCCGGCGGTAACGAAACGGAATTCATCGGCTCTCCATGATGTTGCGTCAGGTAAGGTGGGGAGATAGTAAGTTATGGCTAACGCAGTGGTCTCATCACGTTCAGAAACCGTTCGAGAAGTATCTCGCGACCGATACAAGCTAAGTATCATCATCATCGGACGAAATGAAGAGCAATTTATCGAGCGTGGGATCGAGTCCGCATTAAATGTGAGGAGTAAGATATCCGAAACCGAAATCATTTTTGTTGACTCGGCTTCGACCGATCAGAGTGTGCCTCTCGCTAAAAAGTTTCCAATTACCATACTACAACTTAAGCCCGATTGGCCGTTATGTGTAGCCGCTGGTCGTTATACGGGCTATCGATGGTCCTGCGGCGACTACGTGTTTTTCTTAGACGGTGATGCAGAGGTCAACGCAACTTGGCTCGCCGATGCAGTGGAGTTCCTCGATCAAAACACGGAGTATGCGGGGGTCGCCGGTGTTCTTGATGAGGAATACGTAACTCCGGCCGGCGAGCGAACCGGAGGCGCTGCTAATGTCTTTCATCAAGATTTAAGTCGCTCAGTGATCGATTCTAAGGTACTTGGTGGAATAGCATTATTTCGTCGAAGCGTGCTGGAAGAAGTTGGGACCGTGAATCCGCATCTTCCCACGGCAGAGGATCATGAACTCTGTTTGAGAATTCGGAGAGCTGGTTGGAAAGTTGCCCGTATCCAAGGAAAGATGGCCATTAAATATACCGAGGATCGACAGACATTATACGAGGTGCTTCGGCGAGCACGCACGAGAATGTACAACTATGGTGCCGTGTTAAAGTACTGTCAGCAGTATGGAGCGGGTTGGCAATACTGTGTTGATACGATTCCCTATTTGGTTTCGTTTGCGGTATTCCTTTTCTGCTTGATGATCGCTCTGCCAATCGCTGTGTTAACAGATACAGTGCTTTGGTATGCAGGTTTTGTGGCTGCAACCTTTCTAGCTATTGCGATCAAGAAACGAAGTCTTAAAGGTGCCGTTTTATCTATTGCGGTGCGTAGTGTAAGCCTCTTGAAAACGCTGTTTTCCTATCTGCGTACGGATCTCAAGTCGCCACTGGATTATCCAACGGATGTTATTCATGTCCAGTAAAGAAACGACTCAGGAATGCGAACAGGCTAGACTGAAGGTGTTGTGTATCACACCACGAATGCCGACCAGCGATAAACCGGGAAGTATGGCCCCTGCCCTGCGGCAAATCGAGTCGCTACGCAAGTTAGGAATCGAAGTTGTCGTACAAGATATGAAGGGAATTCCGGTTGTTAAGTATGGTCCAGCGATTCCTCGTATGTGGTCATCGCTCGACCAAGTCGATTTGATTCATGCCCATTTTGGATACTGTGGTTGGATCGCACGCATGCAATGGAGGTGTCCGGTAGTCGTGTCGTTTATGGGTGATGATCTACTTGGTACTCCATCGGGCAGCGGCTCTCTAACGCTGCTAAGTCGTTTCATGGTGAAGTGCAATCGACTTTTGGCTCGTCGCGTCGACCAGGTAATTGTCAAGAGTCGTGAAATGGCTCAGGTGATTTCACCGACGTCCTGTCATATCATTCCCAACGGCGTGGATTTAGATTTGTTTCGACCAATTGCAAGAGCGGAAGCAAAGAGTCGACTGGGATTAGACCCGCAAAAAAATTATTTACTTTTTCCCGGTGATCCATCGAATCCTCGCAAAGGATATCAACTAGCTAGGGCAGCCACTGAGGAAACCCAAAGATTGACAGGCTTGCCGATTGAGATTCTCACTCTTTGGGGACGACAGCCCGATGAAGTTCCCTGGTGTATGAATGCGTGTGAAGCGATGTGGATGACATCGTTGATTGAAGGATCACCGAATGTAGTCAAGGAGGCGATGGGTTGTAATTTATCGGTCGTTGGTGTTCCTGTTGGCGATGTCGCTGAGTTGTTGTACGGCGTGCAAGGTTATTTCGTTTGCGAACGCAATCCTCAGCAACTTGCGAGAGCAATGGCTGACGTTCTTCAATCGAAATTGGAAGTCAAGGGGCGAGACGCTTTAGCGCAGTTGGGGCTTAGTTTGGAGCAGGTGGCGTTACGTATACAGAGTATTTACTTGAGAGCGTTGGCACGCTCCGAGAATTCATCGCCACGCAATCTAGGAATCAATCCGGGATCTCGACTAAGTCAGTACGATGTGAGCACCACGACGGAAACCAGTATCTCCGCAGTCGAGGCGCATTAGCCATGTGTGGTATCGTTGGGCTTGTCGATCAGGCGATACAAAAGTCGTCCGCGGAAAAAGTCTTAGGGCGTATGACGCATGCCATTACGCACCGCGGGCCTGACGCCGAAGGATGTTGGGCGGTAGATGGTGGTGGTATCGCGATGCGTCGCCTGAGCGTGATTGATGTAGAAGGTGGACAGCAGCCGATTTCGAATGAGGCAGGCGACATTCACATCGTTTGCAATGGAGAAATTTATAATTTTCGCGAACTGCGAGAGAAGTTAGTCGGTAGAGGGCATGTTTTCAAAACTCGCTCGGATACCGAGGTTGCCTTACATCTTTACGAAGAAGAGGGAGTTAATTGCTTTTCCAGCTTGCGGGGAATGTTCGCTATTGCGATTTGGGACCAGAGAAATCGCCAAGTAGTTATCGCGCGAGATCGACTTGGGAAGAAGCCTCTCTTTTATAGCGATCAAAAAGGATCCTTTGTTTTTGGCTCGGAAATCAAATCACTTATTGCAGCCAAGCCTGAACTTGCGGAAGTGGAGCTAGGTGCGATCCCGCAGTATCTGAGGGCTGGTTATTTATTAGAGCCTGACACCTTTTATTCGCAGATAAAAAAGCTACCAGCTGGTCACTTTGCAGTGATTGCCAATGAACGATTTGAGATTAAGGCCTTCTGGAGTCTTCAGTTTCAAGTCGATAGCCTATTGGATGAAGGGACCTGGTTAGAACGACTCGACGAAACTTTGCTCGAAGCCGTTCGAATTCGATTGGTGAGCGATGTGCCTTTAGGGGTATTTTTAAGTGGCGGAGTGGATTCAAGTATTGTAGCCGCTTACGCGAATCGAGCAGGACTCAAGCCTCTCAATACCTTCACTGTCGGATTTGACGACGCGCCATGGGATGAATCCATCGATGCTCGTCGTATAGCAGAGCATTTAGGTGCGAAGCACTATGAGTTACGTTTGTCGGTGAAAGATTTACAGAATAGTCTTCCGAAAACTTTAGAGCAGATCGTACATTTTTGTGATGAACCGTTTGGTGACGATTCGGCATTGCCAACGTACCATATTTCACGATTGGCTCGCGAGCATGTGACGGTCATTCTGAGTGGTGATGGAGGCGATGAATTTTTCGGTGGCTACTCTTCTTATCATGGAATGTTGTTTGCCGAGCGTTATCGTAGATGGTTACCAGGGTGGCTCGGAGTAAACGGCCTACCAGCAATCGTTCGTGCTTTATCCGCTGTGACGCGAGGTGGCTTGCGGTATCGATTACAGCGAGCTGAGCGGGTCTTTAGGCACAGCGCCATGCCGCTTGCTGAGGGGTATCGCGAGAAATGTGCGATATGGGGAGAAGCAGATCTGCAGGAGCTTTTGACTCCGGAAGCGTTGAGAAGAGAACATACACAGCAGCAGAATGCATTAGCCCTACAGCTTGAAAAGATCTTGGCATCGGATCGCGATCTGATTAGTCGTCTGACAGAGATCGATATTCGCTCGTATCTGAAAGATGATATCTTGGTGAAGGTGGATCGAATGAGTATGGCGCACTCGCTTGAAGTGCGTTCGCCGCTGTTGGATCATAAGTTGGCTGAGTTAGCGGCTTCGATGCCATCGAGTTTGAAGATTCGTGGAGGAGTAGGGAAGTACATTTTGAAGAAAGTGGCCGCTCCTTATGTTCCCAAAGGAACGTTTAAGAAGCCCAAGCAAGGATTTGGTGTACCGCTACGAGATTGGCTGCGATTCGGGTTGGCTGAAATGGTGGGGGATTATTTAGAGGGGAGTCCGTCGAAGCTTCCCGGCGGTATGTTCCAGCAAGCGAAGGTGGGAAAAATATTGGCGGAGCATCGTAGCGGACAGCGTGACCATAGCCGAAAAATCTGGTTATTGCTGGTTCTAGCTAAATGGAATGAACAAAGACAAATTACCCACGGGCACTAAGCTGCCCATTCTTAAAAATTCAGTAAAATCAGGCATCTAGCGGATTAGGTCTATTGGCCTTATTTTAAGTGTTTTGTTGGGGAATTTTGGTGGCCAGCGGGACTCCGCCACTAACCCGATGTGAAGAGCTTATCTTCTGTCTATAATCCGTCAGGTTTGTGTTTCTCAACCAACAACGTCCTGATCAAGGAAAAGCATCGAAATGAGTTCAGTTGAACGCACCATAATCATTGGCAGTGGACCGGCGGGATGGTCATCGGCAATTTATGCTGGGCGAGCTAACTTACAGCCTCTGGTTTTTCAAGGAGCGATAACGGAGCAGAATCGTTTGCAGGGAACTTTGCCGTTGGGGCAGTTATCGCTGACCACCGAGGTTGAGAATTACGCTGGTTTCCCCTCCGGTAAGCTTCGGGAGTTCCTTACCACGGCGATACATCCAGATCGAGTTGCTGCAATGCCTCCGATTGAAGAGCATGCACACGCAGTAACCGGCCCTGAATTGATGGAGTTGATGCGACAACAGGCTACTAATTTTGGCGCCCGAATCATCACGGACGATATTGTCAGCGTCGACTTTTCGAAAAGACCTTTCACTCTTGTGTCGCTGGAGTCAGGGACATTTCATGCTGAGACGGTGATTGTCGCTACGGGAGCTCGTGCTAATTATCTCGGCTTGCCCAGCGAAGAGGCATTTAAGAATCGCGGCGTTAGCGCTTGTGCTGTTTGCGACGGCGCATTGCCACGGTTTCGAAACAAACCACTGGTAGTCGTCGGCGGGGGTGATTCTGCGGTTGAGGAAGCGACCTATCTGAGCAAGTATGCGTCGAAGGTTTATCTCGTAGTACGTCGTGATGTACTGAGAGCCTCAAAGATCATGCAACAGCGGGCGCTCAATAATTCAAAGATCGAGATCCTTTGGCACAGCCAAGTGAAAGAAGTGCTCGGGGATGATAAGGCAGGGATGACAGCCGTCAAAATTCATAACTCTCATTCTCAGAAAGACATCGATTACTCGGCTTCAGGAATGTTTCTAGCGATTGGTCACACGCCAAATACGAACTTCCTCAAAGGTCAGCTGGAGCTTAATGACAAAGGTTATGTGAAGTGGAGTACACCATTCAGAACCTGGACGAGCGTTGAAGGAGTCTTTTCGGCGGGTGATGTTTCAGACGATTACTACCGACAAGCAATTACGTCAGCGGGCACGGGGTGTATGGCTGCCCTGGATGCCGAGAGATACTTAGCAGAGCATGGAATTATTTAATTTCTGAAGCGATCGTGTTATGAGCGAACAGCAAGCTGAGCGAACTGAGTCGCTTCGATGGGGTTATTTTAAAAACGCGGTTTCCATGATTGAGGTGAGTTGAATGAGTCAGGCCCCTTGGATCACTGTGGCAGAGGCGCGATTAGCGGATTCGATTGGCAAGCATGTCGAAATTCGAGGGTGGCTGCGAACTCGTCGCGATAGTAAAGGTGGATTTAGCTTTCTCGAAATCAACGATGGGACAACTCTTGGTAATCTCCAAGTAGTTGCACCGGGCGAATTGGCCAATTACGAGACCGAGGTGAAAAGCTTATCGGTCGGCTGCAGTCTGATTGTCGTTGGCGAACTAAAAGCGAGTGTTGGGCAAGGTCAAGCGACCGAACTTGCGGCAAGCGAAGTCCGCATGATCGGAGATGCTGATCCGCAGGAGTATCCGCTGCAAAAGAAGCGGCATACATTTGAAAAGCTTCGTGAGTGGGCTCATCTTCGACCAAGAACCAACACCTTCGGAGCTGTCACGCGGGTTCGAAATCGTTTGAGCTTTTCGACGCACCAGTTTTTTCAGGAAGAGGGTTTTTTCTATATCCACACGCCGATTATTACGGCCAGTGATTGCGAGGGGGCGGGACAGATGTTCCGCGTTACGACTCTCCCCTTGGAAAATCCTCCTCGAGATCCACAAGGGAAAGTGGATTACACAAAAGACTTTTTTGGACGCTCTAGCTACCTAACGGTAAGCGGGCAGTTGGAAGGGGAGATCTATGCGACCGCTTGCGGCAAGATTTATACCTTCGGTCCCACGTTCCGCGCTGAAAACAGCAATACATCAAGGCACTTAGCCGAATTCTGGATGATAGAGCCAGAAGCTGCGTTCTTTGACCTTCGAGACAATATGGCTCTTGCGGAGAGGTATGTTAAGAGACTTCTCAAAGATGTGCTGAATGACTGCGCTGAGGATATGAGCTTCTTTGATGAACGAGTGGAGCCAGGATTGCTTAATGCATTGAGGCTTGTGCTCGATAAGCCTTTTGAGCGTATCTCATATACCGAAGCGGTATCGATACTCGAAAAAAGTGGCGAGAAGTTCGAGTATCCAGTGGCCTGGGGAAGTGACTTGCAGGCAGAGCATGAACGTTATCTTACTGAGAAGCACATCCAGGGGCCGGTTATTCTTTACGATTACCCTGCGAAGATTAAATCGTTCTATATGCGTCTTAATGATGATGGCCAGACGGTCGCTGCGATGGATGTTCTGGTTCCGCGAGTCGGCGAAATTATTGGCGGAAGTCAACGCGAAGATCGCTTGGATGTATTGAAAGATCGTATGGCGAAGATGGGGCTTTCCGAACAAGACTACTGGTGGTATCTCGACCTTCGTCGATTCGGAAGCGTACCACACAGTGGATTTGGCTTGGGATTGGAACGCATTGTTCAATTCGTGACCGGTATGGCCAATATTCGAGACGTAATCCCGTTCCCACGCTATCCCGGCAGTGCGGAGTTCTAAGTGCAATCGGAAATTTCGAGAAGATGATTGAAAGCGGATCGGCGGCAGCAAGTCGCTGATCCGCTATTTTTGTTTTGTAGACTGAGTCTTGTCTCGCTGAATTATCGTTTCAAATGTTCACTGACCAAGCTAAGGTCTCATGGCTCAGGGTAAGTTGGTGCGAAGATACGAGGCAAGTAAAGCGAGCGTTAAAAGAATCGGTTTGATTTATCGAGTGCTACTTTGTTGCTTATAGAGTGAAAGTCCACTTCTTTAGATCTTGAGGAATCTTGAAAGCGGGGTTGAATTTCTTGGCAGTCGTCGCCTCCTCAGTAGCCGCTGCGGCGTCCCCTCTCTGCCTCATAATCAGGCTTCTCATACCATGTACCTGATCCATGTCTGGAGCACCAAGCGAGGCTTCCTGAAGATCTTCTAGTGCTTCGTCGTACTTACTGGCAACGCCGCGAGAAGCTGCTCTGACGAGCAGTGCCTTGGCATATAAGTCAACTGGAAGGCCTCGCGAGTCTATCGCAGCAGTCGCTAGTTGCTCACTTTTCGCAAAGTCACTCTGGTTAAAAGATTCAATAGCTGAGGATAAATTTTGTTCGGCGCTCGCGACAGTCTGCTCAGCGATCATAGATTTGGAGCAACCGATCGCTATCACGTTTGTTAACAAAAGTAAGCAGGAAACTCGTGTGACATTTAGGCTCAAACGAATCCATTGAAAGCGGTTGTTCTTTGCAAGATCGGTAGCTTGTTGGCTCATAACTGAACTCTTTTTGTAAAAATCCTCTGAACCAACAAGCTCGAAAATTTTTGCGTGGCACATCAATTCACCGATAGCCACGATTATTCTTCGGAGCTGAATGCTTCACCACCGTCGCGGGTTCCCATAGCTCGCCAAACGGTGAGGTCTGTCGAACTGCTTATAAATCGAATCGAACCGTCACCGAAAGAGGTTACAACTCCACCAGGATGCCAACTGCGTGCTGAAACAATCGCATGCTCTCCGGGAGCATCGGGAATGGCGCTCCATGTACCACAGTCCCAGCCGCTCCAATTAGGCGGCGCAACGTGGTTGTACATGGTACTTGAATAAAATCCGAACGGCCAACCATTGGAGAAGTCGGAGCCTGAAAGCCAGCGCCCAGCCGAATTAAAGTGAAATGAGGAGGGAGCACCATTATAGCTTTGGCAATTCGCCATCAGGGCGTTGGGATCTACGAGACCATTGACTCGGCTGGGGGCCGTGATGATATCGACAAGAGTGGGGCGGTCGACCGAAAGGTCGCGGCCGCTTCCCATGGATCGTTCGGAGAAAAATGTAGTCTGCGAAAGGCCATCTGAAATGGAGGCAGCACTAAGTGCACGCCCGATCGTAAACGCACCATTGCCACGGCAGGATAGAGCGCCTAAGGTCGCCGAGTTATTGTTGTTTGCAGCAGAGCTTAGTGCTCCAGCAAAAGGAGTCGAGCCTCCAAAGTTGTAACGATAGCTGTTCTCAGAAATAACTCGATCAACGTTTGGATCTGACGGGCAGATAAAGATCGATTGGGCAGTCGCATACGCTCGGTAGTTGGGGTTGGATGGAACACCGTTTGTCGTGAGGCGAACCGCTGTTGGAACTCGGAAGTTAATCAGATTGAAAACGTTATTCGCTTCCATGAACGGAAGAATGAATGTGTGTACCGATCGGAAACCGGTCCATTGGCCCGAGGTGATCGACTGGTTCACAGAGTTGTAGTTCGTGTAGCTGGCAACTGCAGCACCATTGATTGACCAATCCGGAATCATGCGTCCTGGTGGAAATCTTTTGTACGCCGATTCGTAATTGAGAAGCGCCAGTCCGATTTGCTTCATGTTGTTGGAGCATTGAGTTCGGCGGGCAGCCTCTCTCGCGGACTGAACTGCTGGTAAGAGTAAACCAACTAGCACTCCGATAATCGCAATCACCACCAAAAGCTCTACGAGCGTGAAGCCAAGACGAAGCCTTACTGTGACTTGTTTCATGAGTTGCATCCAATTTCAGCGAACAATTGTGATCTAGTAATGAATTGACTTACTGCGAATACAGAGTCTTGCGATTGGTTCGTTTGTGAAAGAGCAAACGTGAGAGGTAATCTATTATTAGCTTTTGGCAAGAAGAGTTAAAAGGGGCTAGTGACCGATCATCGTGATGCAGTTGCCATCAAGCGTTGCCAAGAAAAAAGGCTTATCGCTTAAGGGAGCCCAATATTGTATTGAGAGAGCATTAAGGGACGGTTAAGTGGCGAGAGGGAAAGTACAGTGGCAGTCGAAAAAATTTAATATTCAACGAAAAAAGCCGCTCGAATGAGCGGCTTTTGATGTTAGGGATCGTTAAAGAGCAGCATGAGCCGAGTTACTCGGAATTGTTACTCAAGGTAGGTTGTTCGATTTGCGAGGGCCTCATATTCCTGCACTAACTGGTCAGCGGTTTCTCTAGTCAGCATTCCTGCTTCGACGCGTTGATAGACGAGTCGCTTGTAGGAGTCAGAGAGTTGTGCTTTATCGTAGCGAGCAAACTCGAGCATATCGCTGATTCGGCTTCCCGTGATAAGTTTGGTGATGTGGTATCGTCCGTCATGGTCAATCACCACATGAGCTTCATCGGGTTGGCCGAATAGATTGTGATAACTTCCCATCACTTCTTGGTAGGCACCGGTCAAGAAGATACCGAGATAATAGGTTTCGCCGTCTGCCCATGGATGGAGTTCCAGCGTTTGCTTGACATCTTTGAGATCGACGAAGCGATCGATTTTTCCATCGCTATCGCATGTTACATCGACCAGTGTTGCGAAATCCTTGGGGGGTTCGTTCAGTCGATGGATTGGCACGATTGGGAAAAGTTGTCGAATCGCCCAGGAGTCTGGAGCAGATCGGAACAGCGAGAAATTGCAGAGGTATTTCTGCGCAAGAATCCGTTTTAGTTGTTCGAATTCTTCGTCTGAGAAATCATCTTCCTCTGATTCATTGAGGGCTCGCGCACAGACTTCCCAAAAAAGAACTTCCCCTTTCGCTCGATCTTCGAGGCTGATAAGGCCCAGGTTAAACTGGGTGTGAAGTTCGTCTTTGTGTTCTAAGGCATCGTGGTAGTACTCGACGTAATTTCTTCCGTTGAGATTATCGACGAGATCTTTTAACTCGATGATGACTTGAGGATCGTCGGAGTCGACGGTGATTTCTGGTTTGTCATCGGCGAAGGTTTCGATTTCATCTCGGATCGAAGTGATGAAGATCGTGTGATAGGCGGTCATAAAGCGGCCGCTTTCGGTGACGATGTTCGGATGAGGAACATTTTCGTCGTCGCATACGCTTTTGACTACGTAGACCACGTCGTTAGCAAATTCCTGAACGGTGTAGTTCACGCTGGAGTCAAAGCGAGTTTGAGATCCGTCGTAATCAACTCCGAGGCCACCGCCGATATCTAGGAACTCAATCTGACATCCCATCTGACGGAGTTTCGCATAGACGCGAGCCGCTTCTTTCATTGCGTTTTTGACGCGTTTGATGTCGGTGATCTGAGAGCCGATATGGAAATGGAGCAATTTGAGATTGCAATCTAGTCGGGCGTCCTTCAGCAAGCGAACGCAGTCGATCAGCTCAGATGTTGTGAGGCCGAATTTAGCAGCGTCCCCACCCGAGGAAGCCCATTTGCCTGAGCCTTTCGAGTAGAGTTTCGCTCTAAGACCAATCCATGGGGCGACTCCGAGTTGTTGAGCTAGTTTTACAACCATGCTCAATTCGTTCAATTTTTCGACGACGATTGTAACCCGCTTACCAGCTCGTACTCCAAGTAGTGCAGCGCGAATGAAGGTTTCATCTTTAAAGCCGTTGCATAAGAGCAGTGACTGCGGCGACTGGTCCTGGGCCAAGGCAGCGTAGAGTTCAGATTTAGAACCGCATTCAAGGCCAACCATGCAGCGTTGGGAGTCTCTTAGGAACTCTTCAACGACCTCGCGTCGAGGGTTCACTTTCATGGGGAAAACCGGATAGTGCTGGCCGGTGTATCCATATTCGGCGATAGCGTGCTGATAAGCGTTGGACAGCGTTCTGAGCTGGCTCGTCAACAGTTGCGGAAATCGGATAAGAAGTGGAAGGTGAAGTTTTCTGGCAGCCAGCAGGTGATCGACAAGATCTTTTAAATCTACATATCTGGCATCGCCGCCTGCGGGCCGAACCGTTATGTGTCCTTTGGCATTTATGTCGAAGTAACCAGCGGACCAGTTTTCAACACCGTAAACAGCTTGGATCGTGTCGAGGGTTTCGTCGTTCATCTGCATTGTTCTTAGGGGACTCCACCAAGAAAAAAAGTATGCGTCCGCAAAGTACAAAAATCGAAAGGTCTAAGGTTAGCCATTTCCGGTCCGTATCGGTAGTGATAATAACCGGTTTTTGGGTCGCTTCGGCGAGAAACTTTTCCGACTAGCTCAGTAATTCCGCGATCGGCTCCCCGTAGTAGATGTTGTGCGGCCTTCCCTCGGCATCTTGCCAAGTCGATTCGGAAGGGATTCCCAAGCAATGGTAAATGGTTGCAGCAAACTGCTCAGGAGTCACCGGACGATCTATCGGGTAGCCACCGATACTGTCCGACTTGCCTAAGCAAATGCCACTAGTGATACCTCCTCCTGCCAAAAGCACCGATTGCAGGGCCCCCCAATGGTCACGGCCAGGTAGTTTGTAATGCTGTTGGAGCAATGTGATCTTCGGTGTTCTTCCAAATTCGCTTGCCACAACCACCAAAGTTTCATCGAGAAGTCCGGAAGCGGATAAATCGTCTAGCAATGCGGATATAGCGATATCAGTGGGAGGGAGAAGTTTGTCTTTCAGATGCGGAAACGCATTTCCGTGGGTATCCCAGGTTTCGTCGTTGCCGAGGTTCACTTGAACCAACTGCACTCCTGCTTCGATCAATTTTCGAGCCATCAGCAGCGACCAGCCAAAGGAATTTCGGCCGTATTTCTCCTGCTGAGCGGCGTCTCCTTGTGTCACATTGAGTGCATGATGAAGTTTGCTGTCTGCAAGCAAGGAAACGACTCTTTGCCGCAGGTCGTCCAAGCCGTAGTGCGAAACGGCTGACTCCAGCCCTCGGGCCTGTTGTTGCAGGTCTTTGAGCAGTGACAGCCGTTGATCCACGCGATTTAACTCAAGTCCGTTTTGCAATTGCAATTGAGGGGCTTGGTAATTTCTTTGATCCGCCATACCGCGTTGTTGATGATCGAACGTATATTGCGGAAATGCTCCGTAGGCTTGCGAATGAAAGGGCGATGCCTCAATAAACCAAGGTTCACGATTTCGCCCCATCGCGCCGGCTCCTTGCCCGGGAATGATGCGGCCCGTCGAGTGAATTAGCTTTTCAGGGAGGATAACCGCTGGGGGCAAATTGTTGATCGGCCGCTTGATTCCGCCAACGATCGCGGCGATGGAAGGATGATCTTTCATCGATGGCGAATTCGGATCGAATCCGACGGGCATCGCCGTCCGGCCGGTGAGCATAATGTGATGGCTGGCTGAGTGATCGTTGGAGGCGTGTGTGAGAGTTCGGCAAACAGAGAATAGCGAGGTTCTCTGAGCAATTCTTGGAAGATGTTCAGTGAAGTGAACACCTGGTATCGCTGTGGGAATCGACTTGAATTCTCCTCGGACATCTTCGGGTGCATTCGGCTTGGGATCGAAACTTTCGTGTTGCGACAAGCCGCCGGAGAGAAAAATGAAGATGCACGATTTAGCGCGACCAAAAGATGTTGCAGACCGAGAACCAGCAACTTGCGCAGTCTCTTTCGTGGTTGCTTCTGACCCGAAAGCCCTAAGGCCAAGCAGGTGATTCATCCCAAGCCCCAGCAGACCAATCGCACCAGCTTGCACCGCGCAGCGACGATCGACTCGGTGATGATTAACTCTTTCGGGATTTGGCATCGCCATCGCTAACGCCTCCCTGTCAGGCACACATTAGTTATTTCAACTGGGTTGATTGTAGCAGAAACACGATTAGCGAAACAAGAAAAACCTCGGCGGCTCAGGCGTTGTAACACAGAATTACTGAGAAGTTGCTAGCCTCAATAGCGATTGAATCGTGAAAGAAAATTAATGGGAAAAATGCAGTAACACTTTGTGTAAATACCAAAGGCAATCTCCGATTTTCATGCGACTTTGATACGCGATTGGTCGAGCGAGGGTTAGATGCTCAAAATTTCAAATAACATTTTCAGTCTTCATGGGCTTGGCTATGGCTTAATCAAATTTTTCCGTTGCAACCATTCCTCGCATCGCAGCGGCCAACTCGCAGCTGGATTTTTTCCGGCACGTAATCCGTAACCATGTCCACCGCTGTCATAAAGATGCAGTTCGCTAGCGACACCAGCTTTCTTCAATGCGCTGTAAAAAGCCAAGGCATTCTCTGGACGAACTGGATCGTCGAAAGCATGGGAAATGAAAAATGGAGGTAAGCCGGCTTCCACTTTCAGGTCGTTTTGTAATTGCCCATCTTTGTCTACCAAATAGGCAGGATAGATCAGCATCGTAAAGTCAGGACGAGCGCTTTCACGATCGATTTCGTCGATGGGTTCATAAAGCGAAGGGGTCTGGTGAAGAGTGGCTCGCGCGGCCGTGCAGCCACCAGCCGAAAAGCCTAATAGCCCTACTTTGTCCTTGCTGATTCCCCATTTCTCCGATTGACTGCGGACCCAACGAATGGCACGCTGAGCATCCTGAGCGGGTGGTTCCCAGTTCACTTTGTAGGGGTTGGTGGGAACGCGGTATTTGAGCACAACTGCGACAACTCCTTTGCTCCGAAACCACTCAGCAACCTCCGTTCCTTCAAGGTCATACGCTAGGATGTTGAAACCACCACCAGGACAAATAACAACAGCAGCACCAGAGCGATGTTCTGCTTCTGGTAAAAACACTTCCACAGTAGGAGTGGTCACATTGCCGATACGAACGACAGGCTTTCCTTCTACACCTCGATCCGTTGGCTTGGACATGTCTTTCTCTTCGCCTGCCGGAACCTGGTAACCAGGTGGCTCTTTGGGCCAAATCTTAATAGACTCCCCCGCTTGAGAAACAGCGATCGGCGTGACCATACCAACTGCAGCGATCATAGAAAATAAGGTATTTCTGAAAACCATTCTGACTTGCAATGAAATCATTAAGGATATCTCTCGTAACGAATTCAGTAAGGAAGAAATCGGATTAATAAAGCCCTGGCACCAGTGAGAGCTATTCCTGTTGATGGGGCAAGGCGACTTGGCGAGAAGACTGGAGATAGGAAACTAAATCCCGAATCTGCTGTTGTGTTAAGCTGTCTAGCAATCCTTCGGGCATGAGTGATTTGTTGGTACGTTGGATTTCTTCAATATCTGCTACGGATAGAGCCAAGCGTTCGTCAGCGGTTTGCAGAGTGAGTACTTTTTCGTTCTGCTGAAGAACGACTCCCATGATGACTCGACCATCCTCAAGTCTAATGACCGACATGCGATACGTGTCAGCGAGTTGGGCACTGGGATCGACGATATTATCAAGAAGGTAATTCAAGTTTGAACGCTGGCTCCCTGTCAGTTCGGGACCAATCTGCGATCCTTCACCAAAGAGTCGATGGCATTTCGCGCAGGATTGATCAAACAGTTTTCTCCCTGCAGTGGGGCTACCAGCCGGTTCATCTGTCTTGCTCAATTGCTCTTGTAGATCGACAATTCGTTTCCTTTTATCTTCGTTGACCTGGGCCGCTTCTGGGAAAAGCTCGATGAGTCTTTTGTTAATGTCCTCATTTCCCAGATACTGCAATTGTCGAAGTGTTGTTGTCTGTATCAGCGACCTTGGGAATTTATTCTCCGAAACAGCATTGAGCAGCAGCGGAGCGCTTGAGGGCCTGCTGGCAAGTAGGCGAACAACTGCTTCACGAGCAGGTTGATTGAAACCCGAGAATTTCGCAACGAGCATTTCGGAATCTTCAGGAGTACCAACAATTCCTAAAGCGTCTATCGCTGATGGTGCCATATCTCGTTCATCGATTGCTTTGATCAATTGCTCACGCAGCTTGGAAGACTTTTGTCGAGCCAGTGCTGAAATAGCTTGTCGACGCCAAGCTAGTTGCTTGGATGTGTCATTGACCATCGCGAGCAACTCCTCTTCTCCCCTCCCCTTATTGAAGAGAATATTCAATTGCATCGCTTGCTGCTTGAGATTGTCGTCCTTGGATTTGCTCAACGCTTCCAAGAAAGGAGGCCAATGTTTCAGTTGCGGAGCATCGGCACGTCCTGCCGTGCCATCGATTAGACCCTGTACAATCGAATTGGATAGTTGGGATAGATCTGGTTGAACTGCCGACCACGAAAGCATTTGATCAAGCGGCTCGGCCCACTGGTCTACGCCAAGAGTGACGCGACGTACGATGAAAGTAGACACTTCTGGCAGCTTGCAAGTTTTTAGTAGTTCAATCGCTTTGTCTGGGGATTGGCCCACATGGGATTCAATTCCGTACCAAACTTGCAGCGGATAGTACCGATCCGAAGCGAGATCTGGCTCCGATAGCAAGATAGAAGCTAATTGCCACCATTCCTCACCATCTACGGATTGAAGTGATGAGGCCAGATAGAGTTTAACCAGTGAAGAGCGGCTGTTTTTTGCGCAGTCAATCAGCAGTTTGAGAGCTTGTTGAGTTGCTCCAGGATTTGACTTTGCATAATCGGTAACCAAACGAACTCCCCAGGAACTTAATGCCTCATTGTCATCCTGCATAGTTTCTTGGAGCAGATCCAGTGAAAGAGCATCTAATGCATTGAGGGCCCACAAGGCGCGTAGTCGAATACGTGGTGGTTGCTTCTTGTCTTGTAGATATCCGAGTAAATCCCGTTTGGTTTCAGGTTGTTGATCGCCATTTGCATAACGAGACGCGATAGTTTGTCTCGCTTGTCGAACAAACCATTCATTGGGGTGCTCGATCAAGGTTGCCAAATTCGATTGCTGTAACATTTTGAGATCGCGGGATGTTTGCTCAGCGGAGGGATTGCCATAAGAGAGGCGAAAGATGCGACCGCTATGACGATGTACGCCATCGTTTTCATGGCATTCGCCAGCATCGGACCAGTCGAGAATATAGACCGAACCGTCGGGGCCATAGGTAAGATCAATTCCTCGAAACCAAGGGTCAGGAGAATTCGCTGTGTCGGGACGATGAAGTCCGACATAGGAAGCCCCTTTTCTTTCCAAGTGGTCACGATTGATACGACGACCATGCAAGTTCAGAGTGAAGATCTCATCGCGATAATCCGCTGGCCACGAACCACCAAGATAAAACATCAGGCCGCAGTGAGCGTGTCCACCTCCTGCTTGGTCGGTCTCTGGGCTGACACCAATCTTGCGAATATCCGCCCATTTCTCGTTTGCTTCATTCCAGTGAACATGGTCAGCATTCTGAGGCATGAGGCGGAAAACGTAAGGATTAAGATCCTCACCATACATGCGTTCGACATGGGCACCAGGTACGGCATGCCATAGATGCCCAATCACGGTGTTGATAAAGAAAAGCTCACCATGATCATTCCAGTCCATTCCCCACGGATTGGTTGTGCCGTGTGTATAGACTTCGAACTTTTCCGATTTCGGATGAAAACGCCACACACTTGTATTTAAAGCGACTCGATTTTCTTGGGGCGTACCGGGTTTACCGACATAACTGTTGGCGAGGATACCGTGCCTGCCGTACAACCAGCCATCTGGTCCCCAGCGTAGGCCGTTTACCAAATTATGTCGCACGCGATCATCGTCAAAGCCGTCTAATACTTTTATCGGATCGCTGTCTGGAACATCGTCGCCATTGGCATCGGGAATAAAGAGCAGATAGGGAGCACCGAGCAGCCAAACACCTCCGTTGCCAACTTCGATACTTGTGAGCTTACTCCCTTTGTCCCAAAAAACCTTTCTCTCATCAAAGCGTCCATCGCCATTGGAATCGGTAAATACGAGCACACGATCACGCAAACGTGTATCAAAGTTTCGTTGCGACTCGGCGTAAGTATAGTTCTCAACAATCCACAGCCGCCCTCGCGCGTCCCAACTCATCGAAATCGGTTGTTGCACATGCGGCTCTTCAGCGTAAAGCGATACCGAAAACCCATCAGGCAGCTTCCAGCCTTTCACTGCATCTTGTGGTTCCATACGAGGAACTTGAGATGGCTCGTTGTCGTAGATTTCGATCTCTTGAGAGTCGCCCTGGGGTTCCTGAGCCAACAGGCTGTCGAAAGATGGTGAGAGAAGAAATGGAATACATGCTACGAGTGAACGTATGGTTGAACATCGCAGATGTGATTTCGAGAGAATAAGCGAGCAGTCCATCGGGTATACCGTCGAAAAGAATGGGTAGAAGATGGGGAAGGATCAGCCTGGGTAGGAAGCTAAAGTATAACAAAAAAACAACCGGACTTACTTTCTGGAAAATGGTTTTCCAAAAAGAGTCCGGTTGCTGAATTTGCCAGGGGATTTATCCCCGAAGGCTTTCACCACCTTGAGTAGGTTTGGAATTACTCCTTGGTGGGGAAGTCGCCTGCAGTCACGATGACCATGCGCTTACGGTCCCAAAGCTTCTTCAATGCTTCATTGACCTTATCGACCGTCAGTTCGGTGATAGCCTTTTCTAAGTTCGCTTGGAACTCCATGGTACGGTTAGCGAAGATCGTAGAGGCTAACTGCCCTGCGACTGCTCCGTCATTCGTACGGCCAACAGCATTACCCTGAAGAATACCTTGCTTAGCACGAGCTAGCTCTTCTTCTGTGATCCCCTTTTCGAGAAGCAGATCAAATTCTTCAGCGATGACGCTGATCAACTTATCGCGGTTAGCTGGGTTGGCGATAGCCACCAAAGTCAATGTCGCTCTTTTGTCGATCGGGTGGGCGTTGAAGCCCGAGCTAACGCCGTAGGATAGGCCTTCCTTCTGGCGTACGCGATCGCCAAGTCGAGAAGCGAGTGCACCTGAGCCGAACACAAAGTTGCCAACGACCATCGCTGGATAAAGAGGATCGGAGTCGGTCATTTCGAATTGTTCACCAGCATAATAAACCGCATTGGCTTTATCTGGAGTTCGCAACGTGATGATTTCCCCTGGAACCGAGGTATCAACCTTGTTGGCGATTCGCTGGTAAGGAAGTTCGGACTTCCATTTCCACAAAGCCTTGGTCAATTGCTCTTTGACGGCGGCGATATCGAAGTCACCAACAAGAACCACTTCACCAGCTTGGCTACTGAGGTACTTGCTTTGCAGCTTTCGAACATCGTCAACAGATACCGTTTTTAGGCGTTCGATCTCTTCTTCGATCGTGGGATTGTAACGAACATCATCTTTGTCGTACTTGTTCAAGATACGAGTAAGAGCGGTCGGGGCGAGAGCCTGAGGTTCCGAAAGCTGGCTTTCGGCCGCAGTCACGTACTGACGACGAAGGACTTCGAATTCCTCAGCATCCATGCGTGGTTTGCGAAGAATATCGCTGATCAGAGGAATCAATTCTTCGAGGTATTGTCGTTTCGTTTGCAAAGAAATCGTTAGCAAGCCTGGTGTACCAGAAGCCCGAATCTGGGTACGAAGCTCATCCAATTTGTCCTGTAGAGCTTGGTAGTCCAGAGATTCGGTTCCACGTAGCAACAGATCAGGAAGAATTTCGGATGCAGTGACCAAACCCTTCAGAGAACTCTCGTCGCCGTATCGAAGATTGAGGGTCATGTTGACCGTGTTGCCGCGAGTTTTCTTGGCAAGCATGGCGTATTTGATTCCATCGACCAATACACCACGTTCGGTTCTTTCTTCGATGGCCATCGGTGAGGAATCAAATTCCTCGCCTTGCTCTAGGTCACCTCGACCTTTGTAGTCAGCCAGCACATCAGAAAGTACAGGACGCTCAGGTATCGTTGCTCGTTCGGATTTCTCCGATGGAATAAATTGTCCAAGCGTTCGGTTATTGCGAACCAAATAAGTTTCAGCGGCCCGTTGAACATCTTCTACCTTCAGTTCTTCGATGCGATCACGGAAGAGGAAGTAGAGACGCCAATCGCCTTGGGCACCCCAATCGCTGAGTTCGATAGCGATATCGGTAGTGTTTGTCGCACGTAGTTCGCGATCCTTCAAGATTTGTACCTTCGCGCGATTCACCTCATCCGCTTGGATTGGGGATTTTGCAACGTTTTCGATGGTATCCAAGAAAACCTTCTGAGCTTCTTCCATCGAAGCATCTTTGGGGAGTTCAGCTCCAAACATCATCATGCCTGGATCGTGCAATGAGAACGAGAAAGCGCTCACGTTACTAGCAAGCTTGGACTGAACCAAATTCTTATAAAGCCGGCCAGATGGTTCGGTTCCAAACACGTTCGAGAGGACTTCGATAGCGGGATAATCAGGGTGACCACCGCTGGGAATGTGATAAGCAGCGCTAAGCAATTGCGAGTCGCCCACTCGACGCAAAACCACCAGTCGCTCACCGTCCTGAGGCGGTTCAACCGTGTACGTTCTTTCCAGAGGTGAATCCGGTGCGACAAGTGCGCCGAAATACTTTTGAATCAAAGCCAAAGCATCTTCTGCTTTAAATTTACCAGCAACGACCAACATCACATTGTCTGGTCGGTAATACTTGCGATAGAAGTTGCGAAGATTGGGAATCGGAACTCGTTCGATATCGCTGCGATTACCGATGGTCGATTTTCCATAATTGTGCCACTCGAACGCTGCTGACTGAACTCGTTGCATGAGAACTCGTTGAGGTGAATTCTCGCCGCGTTCGAATTCGCTACGAACAACGCTGAATTCAGAAGCCAAGTCCTCAGCCTTAATCGTACTGTTCATCAAGCGGTCGGATTCCAGACGCAACGCAAACTCAAGGTTATCATCTTTGGCTGGAAGTGTTTCATAGTAGTTGGTGCGGTCTAGCCAGGTTGTTCCATTGAAACGAGCACCGCGGTCCTGCAATTCCTTCGGGATGTTGGTGTGGGTTGGTGTTCCCTTGAAGAGCATATGCTCTAGCAAGTGCGCCATACCTGCTTCGCCGTAACCTTCATGGCGAGATCCGACAAGAACGGTCATGTTCACGGTGACGGTCGACTTGCTGGCATCGGGAAACAATAGTACCTGAACACCGTTGTCTAACCGATATTCGCTAATACCCTCAATGGAGGTGATCTTCTTTGGCATCTTCTCCTCAGCCTGAACAATGGGTTGGGCCAAGCACATAAAGAGTGCCGGCACCAGTAATGCTGCGCGTAGTTGGAATTTCACGGCGGCTTACCTTTTTGAGTAGCTTTCCTTTAACGGAGGGACCGGTTCGCACAACAGCGTGGAAACCAAACCGCCCCTATCTTCCGCAAGATTTTACCGCTTTGGCAACGGTTCACCCAGTACGCCTCCCCGCCGAATCGTCTTTATCAGCGAAATGATTTTGTCCTATGAACTACTCATCTCCGATCGTTATTCGTGTCATGATAGAATTTTGGTGAATTCCAACGATTCGACAAACCACGTATTTTTCAGGGAAAGAGCTGTGTCGTGATGGATCCTCGATTAGGCGCAGAAGATCAAAATGGTTCCTGGGTTAGAGTTGCCTCTGAGGCTGAGTTACCAGAGGGATGTGCGAGAGAATTTCTGCTTGGTAGTGAGGTAATAGCACTATTTAGGCAGTCTGGGGAGTTTTATGCCGTCGATGGCATATGTGCACATCAGGGTGGGCCAATCGCAAAAGGGATGGTCGATGGAAAGTGTGTGACCTGCCCTTGGCACGGCTGGCAATACGATATTTCCACTGGCGAAAATAAACTCACCAAACGGAAGATGTTAAAAACATTTCCGGTGCGATTGCATGAGGGGAATGTCGAAGTGTGGCTTGCTGGTAAATGAAGTTCTATTCGATGATAAATCAGATCAAGTTATCGGGAAGCTTTTTGCTCTTGATGAAGTTGTTTCCAGCTGGTCAACTCGATTCCTTGTTGTTTCAAAAACTGCGCTGTATCCGGATGCGAGAAGAGTTCGCGATCCTGGTTTCTTCTCCGCGAACTCGACGTGATAGCGCGAAGCTCGGGGTTATCGATTCCGCAGTGAATGATAAGTTCCGAAACTCCGAGTGGCATGCGACTTAGCGCTTGGAAATATTCTATCTTTCTTTGCTCTAAGTCTTCCCCACCATAAATTTGAATTAAATGGTCAAGCACTGGAAGTTGAGTTTCCTGAAGGCGAGTCAGGTTTTTTTCTAAGCGATCCACGAGAGCCGGATACGCTTTACGAAGGCTACCATCGCGGTCGGATAAAAAGAGGACTGGAAGTTTATACTCCAGGCCGAGACGCACATAGAGATCGATCAAATCGGGCCGACTCATCAATGCACCCATGTGCGTATCGAGGTGGCTAATCGGGACACCGAACTGAATCGCCTTTTCGATTTGCGCCCTCAACTCAGTTTCAACTTCTTCCAGCTTTGCATGCTCAGCAACCTGTGCCACATTATCCCACAAGTAACCCTCTTCATCTAAAAGGCTGCTTACTTTGTCCGCCGGCGCGACACTACCCCAACGATAAACTTCCCACTCGGAATTCAGCGCGAGATGAATTCCATAATCGTACTGAGGATGGTTTTTGGCATAGACAGCGAACTCTTTGAACCAAGGTGCTGGAACAATGATACTGGCGGATGTCACAATACCTTTTTCGAGAGCTTCGATCGTTCCTTCGTTGACCGAGTGTGACATACCGGCGTCGTCTGCATGGATCACCAGTTTACGAGGAGCTCGCCACTCGCGACCGGGACGATCCACTCGAAAGGCAACCAAACGCGTAAATTCGACTTCGGTTACATAGGCGGTACAGCCATCGGGTCCGCCGAAGCAGATATTGCTGGGACGTGTTCCCAGTACCGGAATCTCTTGCAGCACTTCCGCTGTAGGGCTCAGCTTAACCACCGTTCCTTTGCCATACCGCGTCACATACAGATTGCCATCGACGTCGGTTCGCATCCCATCGAAACCATGGTCGTCAAACTTCTTGAACAGACGTTTGTCTGCAAGTTGTTTGTCCTCAGTGATGGTGAATGCCCAAATATTTCGCTGGGCGCTTTCGTTGACATAGAGTGTCTTACCATCGGGGCTGATATCGATCCCGTTGGTAGTACCCATATCCTTAGCAAGTAACGTTGTCTTACCATCGGTGTCAATTCGCCAAAGCTGACCTGTCGAATTGGACCAATTGGGATCGCTTGCGTAAAGTGTTCCATCCTCTGCAATTGCGATATCGTTAGGTTGTGACATCGAATCATTATGAGCGAGCAACGTGATTTGTTTGGTAACGGCATCGACTCGCAAAATATTGTGTTTGGTGTAATCGGCGACGTAAAAATTTCCTTCGGAATCAAAGCGAATACCATTGCCAACGCTGCCTGCAGGCAATCGCAGATATACTTCCGATTGTCCTTCGGGTGTGACTCTTCCAATCGTTCCTTCTTCTGCATAATTGACCGCATATATGTTTCCCGCACGATCGCAAGCTGGGCCTTCGATTCCCGCTGTGAATTCGCTAGGTTTCGTGACGATTCTCGGAGACCAAAGTTCATCCTTGGGACCATAAACAATATCCGAACCACCGCCGAATTTGGCTGGTAGTGGTATCGAGGAATAAGCAGGATCCTCTCCCAGACGAAACTGCCAAGTACCTCGAAGCGAGAGCGTTAACGCGAGCTTCGATGAAGTGACTTCAGGTGCTCGGGTGAGTGCTGCTTTCGAATTCGCGACACGAATGACTAACAGGTTGTGATCATCAGCTTGGAGAAGTTTTCCCTCGATGGAGAAAGCTCCTTCCGATTTGTAAGGGAGTTCAGTACCGTTCAGGAACACGGCGGTATTCTCACTCGTATGACCGTTGCCGAGTTGAATTGTCAGGTCGTCGGTTTTAGTCCAGCTCAAAGGTGATTTCAGAACGCTTCGATACCATCCAACCGAATCGCTCTCAGCCCACTCTTTGCCTAACGCTTCAGACCATGTCGAGGGTACTGATACTCGATCCCAATGGCTGATAAAGCGTTCGATAGCTCGCCGATTGGTAGGGACGGCGTCGATCACCGGTTTGGCTGTCGTTCGCAAGGCTTCAAAAAGTGTTGCTTGATACTGGGCGATATCCTCGGTATCAAGGCTATCGGGATGCGCGACATCGATCGGTACCAAAGAACTACCGGCTGCAAATGCAATTCGCGACACAGCGCCATGCAGAGGAGTAGTCATTGTCAGAATGGGCTTAGCCGAAGTTGTGAGATGACGAATCCATTCTTTTGACCCTGGGTCGATATCGCCTTCTTTGAGCCCTAGGACAAACAGGTCGTTACTACTAGCAACTTGTTCATAGCTACGACTTTTGGTGACGAAGTCTTTAGCAGAGATGAGATCTACGGCATAAAGCTTCCCGAGCGACGAGATCGAGTAACTAGGTAGCCAAGGGATTTCACGCAGCAAACTATCGGAAACGATTACAGCCAATCGAGGGCGAAGATCTTTGGAAAACCGAAACGGTTTACCTCCCAAGACTTGATCGCTGGTAACGGTTGGGCAGATGTAACGCTCGATGTGTGAAAGGACCAAATCGTTGCCTGTAAAATGGCTTACGTAGGGCCAGCTGGCAGGATTGTACATGGCATCGGTCATGTCGCGCATCAAGACAACACGCTTTCCATTTTGAGCCATTTGACGCAGTCCGAAGGGGCGTCCAAGCACGCACATGTTGACGTGCACGCCGGTTAGGATCACATTCTGAATTCCCCTGCTTTCAAGAATATTCCAAATTTCATCCCCTCGGTCGGAAATGTAATCGCGATCTCGATCGATCGTGATCATGGGAGATTGGGATTTCCAGGGTAGGCCTGCATTGCGTCCCATACTGGTAAGTTTTGCTGCCCATTGTGCTCCTTCCTCGGGAAGGTCGTCGGATCCCCCATCGGATTGATCGATCGGATACACGGCTGCTTCTTCAATGGGTAATGCAGAACACCAATCGCGAATAGTCTTGGGTTGATAGATGGCTGATTTTAGGTTTTGAGCTCGCTGTCGAGCTGGATGGTCTTTGTAAAAATCCATACAGTCGCTAGGGGCATGGATAATCGTTGCGCCTAATTCGCGTGACTTGTTTAAGACCTCGTTAAGCCGTGGAGCAAATTCTTCAAGCCTACGAACGGCATTGATACTGTGGTGATAATCCCAAACATCACAAACGATCACGGCTGTTTGCTCTGCCGTCCATTTTTCCTCGCGTTCTTTGATCGAGTAAAGCGGAGAGTTTTCTGATGCTTTATCTTGCCACTGAAGCTTTACTGAGAAGGAATTCGATTTTTCAGTAGCTGATTCTTGAGCGAATGATTTAGCGGTCATGATCATTTGCATACAGAGTACTGCTGAAAAAAAGGTGGCGATGAACTGAGGTTTCAGCATGGTAAGGATCCTTCAGCCGTTGAAAATCATGAAGTGAACGAAGCGAGGTGGGAATTGTGTCAGCGGGAAAGGCGATCGAGTATATTTTTAGTGATACGCACCACAGAGGGATCCTGCCCTCGCAAACCATGCGCCCAGTCAGTGCTACCGACAGTGACTACAGTACCACCGTGAGTGTAGGTTCCGAAGATCGCTGCACCTTGTCGATCGGCCGGAAAGCGTTCGTACCATAGGCTATCATCCGGATGCCATTTTGCCGGGCAGCTTGCCAAGATCAAAAAGTCTTTGGGAGTACCATCGCTGCCGGTAGGGACAGGCAAGCCGTTTTCAAGGACAAATTCGCAGCCATCACATTCGTAGCCGACGATGGTGTCTTTACCGCCGAATTCGGCATCTCGCATCAAGTTCGTTCCATCAAAGATCCAGTGGTCTGGTCGATGAACGCGATAAGCGGCCGTGCCATCCATATACTGCCCGTGGCTACGGTGATAACCACCGAACAAAAAGCCAACACCCGTCAGCTGATTTTCCGGTCGTTTTACCAAATGATGACTCCAGAGTGTTGACAGGAGATTGTGGTCGCTTGTTGGGAAAAGCGGATCACTTGCAAAACGCTGTTTCCAGCATGTGAGATCCTTACCATCCACTTCGGTCCGTACTTGCCAGCAACAAGTATTGCCACTGAAGAAAGCTACGTTACCGCCTCGTGCGATAAATGCTTCGAGGTTGTCTCGCATCTGAGAAGACCAATACTCATCATGGCCGACGCTTAGAACCAGCTTGTATTGATTGAGTATTTCAGGCCTTTTTTCAAGATCGAGATTGGCGGCGAAATCGAGTTGATAGCCGTTGGCTTCCGCCCACGCAACGAAGTGCTGCTCCCAATTCGGGAATTGGCTCGTAGGAGGACGCATGAAAGAGACGCGATGACCTTGAATGCCGGCACGTCCATTGAACGCATAGAGACTCGATCCACCCCAGTTGTTGTAAGCGTTATACGTATTGGTTGATAGTTGCAAAAGAATCTTACTGTTGGTTCCCGGTTTTGCGCTGCGGAGCACGAAGTAGGCTTCGCTACTTGCGGTTCGACGTCCCCGATGGGTGAACTTTCCGCCCGAATCCGCTACTTGAAATTCAATGAGGTAATAACCACTTTGCCAATCCTCAGGAATTGGAATTGTCAAAGATGCCGGCCAGTTGCATCCATGGCTTGATGCATTTTCGGGGATAGCGTAAACACTCCCTGCGACATCCTTTTGCTGATGTACAATTTTCTTTTCAGCACCCAAACGGCTAATCGTGACGCTGTACGTATCGGCGGTGGTGGAAGTGTGAAGCGTGAGTTGGTCGCCGGGCGCGTAACTCACTTCTCCTGCGTAACCTTCAACAAAAAGCGGTACAACGTCTTGCGTCGTTAGGATGGTCGCACGCGTCTCCACGACCGTGTGCGTTGGTGTTTGGGCAAATGCGAAGGCTGCTTGCATCAAATAAAATACGGCGGTCAACAAGACGCTCAGCAGAAAGCGAGTTTGTAGCAGGTTCAACCTATTCATGTTTGTCAGTCCCAACATGACTGGGATCCGATGCATCAGGATTCTTGTTTGAGTTCGTATCAATTGGTGCGCCGCCATCTTTCTTGGCAATGAGATAATAAAATACGGGAGTGAGGAATATTCCGAAGAAGGTTACCCCGAGCATACCAGCAAACACGGCGATTCCCAATGTTCTTCGCATCTCCGCGCCCGCACCCACAGCGAGTGCCAAGGGAACAACACCGAGAATAAAAGCAAAAGAGGTCATCATGATTGGGCGAAGTCGGAGACGACACGCTTCTAGGGTCGCATCGAAGGAGTTCGAACCATGACTCTGCTTCTCCTTTGCGAATTCGACGATCAAAATCGCATTTTTACTTGCAAGTCCCACAAGCACGACGAATCCAATTTGTACGAAGATATTGATGTCTAGCATGGCCATCGCTACGCCGACTACCGAGCAAAGAAGACACATTGGGACTACGAGAATAACAGCCAGTGGAAGAGACAAGCTTTCGTACTGTGCAGCAAGAACGAGGAAGACAAGGACCACTGCGATACCGAATACGATGAGCGCTGTGTTGCCTGCGCGGATTTGCAAAAAGGTAAGCTCTGTCCATTGCGTATCCATACCGGCAGGTAACGATTCAGCGGCTAGTTGATCGACGCTTTTTACTACGTCACCCGAACTGACACCTGGCATGGAAATACCATTGATGGCTGCGGCGGCGACACCGTTGTATCGAGTTACAGCGGCAGGTCCCGTCGATTCGAAAACCCTGGCGAGTGTTGCAATCGGAACCGATCTACCGGCAGCTGTGCGAACTTTGAGTTGACCGACTTGTTCAGGCCTGAGTCGGTACTGAGGATCGGCTTGCAAGTTTACTTGCCAGGTGCGACCGAATTGATTGAAGTCGTTCGCGTAGTAGCCTCCCAAATAAAGTTGCAGAGTTAAGAAGACGTCCTGCAGTGAAATTCCCAGCGACTTACATTTGGTGCGATCGATATCAACAAACATCTGCGGTGTGTTGGCACGAAAGCCGTTGAACATTCCTACCATGCCGGGCAACTTGCTACCTTGTGCACTGAATTCGTCCGCTGTTGCTTGCAACGAATCGTAGCCCGATGAGGCAATGTCGCGAACAATGACTTTGAAACCCCCGGCTGAACCAAGGCCATCGACTGGCGGAGGACCGAATACGGAAACAACAGCTTCGGGCACCTCGTCGGCGAAAAGTCTACGGAGTTTCGAAGCGATGATGGCGGCGTGCTTATCACGGGTTTCACGATGATGAAAATCTTCGAGGATGACAAACATCGACGCCAGGTTCGAACCCACTGCGTTTTGCACCATCGACTGACCTGAAATACCGATCGTATGAGAGATTCCAGGTATGGCCGCTTCGTGTGGTTTATGAGAATCCTCTTTGGCAACTTCACTCTCATGTTGGGTTGTCGATTCGGGGACGGCGATGAGTTTATCGAGTTTAGCAACGAGATTCCGAGTTCTTTCAAGGGAAGCTGAGTCGGGAAGTCGCATGTCGATCAGGAGATAGCCTTTGTCCTGATTCGGAATAAAACCCGTGGGGACTTTTGTCATCGTGTAGTAGGTAAGAAATAACAAACCGCCGTAAACCAAGATCACAATAAAGCTGAGTCGCAGAAGCCAGCCGACGATGCCAGCGTAAAGATTAGAGGCGAAGGTAAAGCTACTGTTGAAAATGCGAAAGAACCAACCGAGCGTCCAGCGGATCAGAAGCGAGAGTGGGTCTTTTTGTTGCGACTTTGGTTTCAAGAGCAAAGCTGAGAGGGCGGGGCTTAGTGTCAACGAGTTAAGGGCTGAGAAGAAGGTTGATACGGCAATGGTGACAGCGAATTGTCGAAAGAACTGTCCGGTAATGCCGGTAATAAAAATGCAGGGAATGAAGACGCACATGAGCACAAGGGAAATGGCTATGATCGGGCCGGACACTTCGCTCATCGCTTTGATAGTCGCTTCACGAGGCGATAGACCATGTTCGATATGATGCTCTACTGCTTCAACGACTACGATCGCATCATCGACCACGATACCGATGGCCAGCACAAGTCCAAAGAGCGATAAGTTGTTAAGGCTATATCCGATACCCGCCATCACTGCGAAGGTTCCTATAATTGCAACTGGCACAGCGATCAACGGGATGATACTTGCTCGCCAGGTTTGCAAAAAGACGAGTACGACGATGGCTACCAGCAATATCGCATCGCGCAAGGATTTGAAAACTTCGATAATCGATTCGGTGATAAAGGGTGTGGTGTCGTAAACGATTCGGTAATCAACATCGTTAGGAAATCGAGTCTTTAGTTCATCCATTTTCTGTCGGATGTTTTTAGCTGTGTTAATGGCATTGGATCCTGGTAGCTGAAACAGAGCGATTCCGATGGATGGCTTGCCATCGAGCGAGCAAGCGGTGTCTTCATTCTTTGCTCCAAGTTGTATGCCTCCAAAACTCTTCCCATTCGAGTCTGTCCAGGCATCGGTTACTACACTTTTCAATCGTACGACACGTCCATCTCGGCCTGTCTTGATGATAATATTCGCGAATTCTTCAGGATCCGTGAGACGTCCGAGCGTGGTGAGTGTGTACTGGAAGGCTTGGCCAGTCGGGGTGGGAGCACGCCCCAGTGCCCCGGCAGCAACCTGTACGTTTTGTTCCCTCAAGGCTGCAGAGACATCGGCGGCCGTCAATTCAAGGTTCGCCATCCGGTTGGGATCTAGCCACACTCGCATGCTATAGTCGAGTTGCCCGAGGAAGGAGAGGTCGCCAACACCTGGTATCTGAGCAAGTTCGTCGCGAAGACGGATCGTGGCGTAGTTGCTGAGAAAGAGTTGATCGCGCGAACCATTAGGTGAAATCAAGTTTACCACTAAGAGAATACTTGGCGATCGCTTTTTGACGCTGACACCCGTCTGTTTCACTTCAGATGGTAAGCTGGGAAGGGCCAAGTTGACTCGGTTTTGGACAAGCACTTGTGCCATATCGAGGTCTGTGCCGACATCGAAGGTGACTGTCAGGTTGTATCCACCATCGTTGGTACATTGCGAGGACATGTAAAGCATGTTTTCCACGCCGGTCACTTGCTGCTCGATGGGGGAAGCAACGGTTTCAGCGACCACTGTGCTTGATGCACCTGGATAGATGCAAGACACTTGAATCGTCGGAGGAGTGATGTCTGGGTACTGGGTGATGGGCAGTGTCCAGACAAAAATCGCACCTGTCAGAGTGATGATAACACTCAGAACGCTGGCGAAGATTGGCCGATCGATAAAGAAACGAGATATCAAGGGTCGAACCTTTCAGAGCGTTGTTCTAGTCGCGTTACTTTAAGTGTGTACGGTCGATCGCGTTACTTTGATCCGGAATCAGCAGCGTTGGTAGTATTTGGCTGCTCAGCTTCGGTTGTTGCCGCAGGGGTAGTGCTTTCCTCTGAAGGAAGAGCCGTTTCGATGGACGAGAGTTCCGGGATTTGAATCTCAGCTTTTGCTTTTTCATAAAGCGCTTCGGCACGCTGTTGCCAAGAGTCCGAAACTTCTACAGTTGCTCCATCTCGCATCTGCTGGATACCATCTAGCACGATCAGTTCACCTGCCTGAAGGCCTTTGGTGACAACGCGAAGATTACTTTTCTGAGCCCCCAGTTCGATCGATCGTCTTTCCACTTTCTTATCAGCGCCGATCACGAAGACGGACTTTGCAGTTTGGTCTGATACGATAGCCATTTCGGGAATTAGAACTGCTTTGTATTTTCCTTTGGTCGAAGGAATTCGCAAGCGAACGAAAAGTCCACCTGTAAGCAAACTATCCTGGTTGGTAAACGTGCCGCGAACGCGTATCGTACCAGTGTCGGAGTCGGCACGATTTTCGATGAAATCAAGTAAGCCTTGGTGTGAAAAGTCCTTTTCATCCTGCAGCTGCAGAAAGCAGGGAACTTTTCTCTCTTTGAGCGATGTTGGGGTTTCATTAGAGCTTTGTAATCTTGCAGCAAGAAGTCGTTGGTAGGTGAGCAACGATCGCTCATCGACGTCGAAATAGACGAACATCGGGGAGTTACGCACGATACGAGTTAACAAAGTCCCTTGGGTGAGTCCTCCAGTAACCATGTTACCTGGGGTGATCAAAGTTCTGTCGATACGTCCAGCGATAGGAGCACGGACTTCCGTGTATTTTAGATCTAGTTCGGCAATTCCAGCATCAGCTTCCGCAGCGACGATCGCCGCTTGTGACTCTTTCATCGCAGCGACGTTCTCTTCGTACTCCTCTTGAGAGATCGCTTTTGCTTCGATCAGTTTCTGAGCCCTTGCTAATTTGCTTTCGGCAAGCTCCGAGCGTGCGGAGAGCAAATCGATTTGAGAGCGAGCTTGTCGATAGATTGCTTGGTATTGATCCGGTTCGATTTTGTAGAGAAGTTGATTTTCGGCGATTGTGGATCCATCTTCGAATTCTACGGACTTTATAAATCCAGAAACACGTGCCCGCACTTCGACGGTTTCCGATGCTTCTGTGCGACCGATGAACTCTTCAAAGTCAACTGTTTCCAACTCAATGGCTTGAATGGGGACAACCTTTACTGGACCGCTTGATTTCTGAGGCATGGCCATCGGCGATCTGCTGCAGGACACGCTTCCCAGTAACAAAAGCAGAGACAGTGAAATAGAAATCAGTCTTGAGAGGCCGGGTAAAGCGAAGCGGCTTGGCTTTTTCATAAAATAGACAAATTAGTTAGCTGAGTGGTAACGAGTGACTTTGCGGATAGTCCGAATTGAACAGGGACATGCACAAGCAGAAGATAGAAATCGAGGAGTGAGAATATACCAGAATCCACTTCCTATGTAAAAAGAAGTGCTCCGTTCCCTAACAATCCTCGATTTAGGTAACTTGTCAAACGAGATTAATTGGTGGACACTCAGAGAGTTCCTGCGGAACGGAGTTTTTGGGTAGAGGCCCAGGGGCGGATCTCAGCCGATCCTGAAATCCACGGGGCATTTGCTCTTTTGGGTTCCTAGGAACTTCGGATGGAGGTTATCTGCAACTCTTGGTGGCGATGGCAGCGTTCTCACAGCGTGTTTGTGCAGGATTGTTCAAAAGCTAAAGCGACCAAATAGTGAAAGCCTTACAAACTTCTCTTGAGTTCCGAGGCGAAGCAAGCTCAATAAAGTTTCGGAAGTAGACATATAGGTTCACAAATTTTTCATAGAGGTTATCCGATGGGATCATTCGGCTATAGGAAGGCGTTTGTTGCGCTGTTGCTAGGTTTTGGGAGTGTATCGCTTTATTCAGTAGAAAAGATCGAAGCGCAGCAGGCGAATGCGATTCGTGGTTTTACGACTTCTGCTAACAGTGGGCAGGAAGCGAGTGGCGGTAATGCTGGGAATCCGGTATCAGGAATCGATAAATCAGGGTTTGATCCTAAGGTAAAACCAGAAGAAGATTTCTTCTTGAGCGTTAATGGGAAGTGGCTGGCCGATACGAAGATACCTGACGATCGCGCAGATTATGGATCCTTTTCGATCTTAGACGATCGCACTCAGGAGCAAATCAAGGCAATTATCGAGGCTGCGGCTTCGAAGGAAAACGCCAGCAGTGATGGACCAGCAAAGCAAGTTGGTGCTTTGTATCAATCCTTTACTAACACTGAATTGCGAAACCAACTAGGTGTCAAACCGATCGCGGACATTATTGACCAGATTAATAAGCTCGAGAGCAAAGATGGTTTGGGCAATCTTTTGGGGCGATTCGGACGCATCGGCGTCGAGCATGTAATTAGTTACGGAGTGGAACCTGATGCCCGTGACTCAGAAAACTACATAGTCTACTTGGGCCAGTCCGGTATTACGCTGCCGGATCGCGATTACTACTTACTCGATGAACCTCGGTATAAAGAGGTTCGTGCTGAGTTTGTTAAGTACGTCAGCACGCTGCTAAGTGCCGTTGGCTACGCAGATCCACAGGGGGCAGCGAATCGAATCCTGGAAATGGAGACGGCTATCGCGAAGGCTCAATGGACCAATGTAGAAAATCGCGACCCGATCAAGACCTACAACAAGATGACTGCTGAGGAGTTGTCCGAAAAGCTTTCTGGTCTTCCTTGGAAAGATTTGGTCGCTGAAGCAGGATTTGATCAACAGAAAGTCTTTGTTGTTCAGCAGCCAAGCTTTATCGAGGCAGTCAACAAGATGGTCGCTGAAGTGGAGCTAAACACTTGGAAAGAATATCTATTGTTTCATGCTATCGATAGCTCGGCAGGTTTGTTGAGCGAAGAGATTGAGAAAATACATTTCGGTTTTCACGAAACAGTTATCAGCGGTGTTGCGGAGCAGTTGCCACTATGGAAGCGTGGTGTTGAATTATGCAATGGCCTGTTGGGAATGGTGGTTGGCAAATTGTACGTCGAGAAGCACTTCTCGCCCAAGGCAAAAGAACGCATGCAACAGTTGGTAGATAATCTTACTCGCGCTTTCGGCGAACGAATCGATGGCTTGGAGTGGATGGGTAAGGCAACCAAAGTTGCAGCGCACGATAAGTTGAAACAGTTTACTACTAAAATCGGCTATCCCGACAAATGGAAAGACTATTCATCGGTTGAGATTAAAGCTGATGATTTGGTGGGCAATGTTAGGCGAGTTGTTGAGTTTGAATACAACTATGCCCTCAAAAAACTGGGTGGACCGGTTGATCGTAGCGAATGGTTCATGACGCCTCAGACAATCAATGCCTATTACAACCCGCTGGGCAATGAAATTGTGTTCCCAGCAGCTATCTTGCAGCCACCATTTTTCAATCTCGAAGCGGATGACGCAGTAAACTATGGTTCCATCGGTGCTGTTATCGGTCATGAGATCAGTCATGGATTTGATGACATGGGCCGTCGCTTCGACGGAAAAGGAAATCTCAGGAATTGGTGGAGCCAAGAGGATATCGCGGAGTTTGAAAAACGCTCGACTCAATTGATCAAGCAGTATTCGGCATACAAGCCATTTGCTGATATGAACATTAATGGCGAGTTGACTTTAGGAGAGAACATCGGGGACTTGGGTGGTTTGAGTGTAGCCTACACAGGTTACAAGTTGTCTTTGGGTGGAAAGGAAGCACCGGTGATTGACGCTTTGACTGGCGATCAGCGATTCTTCTATGGTTGGAGCCAGATCTGGCGAAGGAAATATCGCGAGCAAGAATTAAAGCGCCGCTTACTAGTCGACCCGCATTCGCCAAGCCGGTACCGAGTGATCGGAATCGTGTCGAACATGGATGCCTTCTACGAAGCTTTCGATATCAAGCCGGGTTCGGCAATGTACATTGCCCCAGAGAATCGGGTACGGATCTGGTAGTGAGAACTGGCTGTATCATCGATCGGTGATTGCTTTTGCAGTCTGCGGGAATTCGATATAGAGATAGGCGAGGTGACCGAAGGGTTGCCTCGCCTTTGGTTTTGATGAGGTTAGTGAGAACGAAACTTTGGCAAATTTTGTTTTCTAGTTCTATTCCTATTGGATTAGGTTGTAATTCAAATTCAAACTCCTACACTTGTGGGAACTTGTCGACAGCGGTAGGGCCTGCTGTTTTAGTCTGTTTTGGCCAAACGTTCGATATCCGCGTTATTCTACGGTTCATGTAGTCATACGGGATAACTAACTGAGCGTTTAGCTTTTGTTGTGATCTTCTTCTGCGACACTTCCCCTCTGAAACCTGTTCGATGATACAGATGGCCTCACGAAGAATTTGCGACTCAAGAGTTAGCGTGGCTTCGGTTTTTAGCAAGGGTTGTGCGGTGGCTATTCGAATTGTTGCCGTGTGGATGGTCTTGGCGGTATTAGGTAGTCCACTTTCGGCTTGGCAATCGACTGCGCCTTTAGATCCACCATCCAATGATGATAAGAAAAATCAGGCTGGGGGAAATAATTCTTCCGTAGAAGGTTCGAATGTTCCAGGTACCGAATCTGCAACTCGAGAGTCTCGTGGAGTGGAAACGACAGGTCGACCTCAAATAGCAGGTGACCCAACGTTTAGACCGAAGCCGATTATTGAGTCGGCGGAAGCTGTTCCATTTCGTTTGGTTTCTTTTACCGAAGCGCCGCATAATCGAGCGCGAGTTGGGAAGCTTTTTGTTCTTCGAGGCAACGTTGAGAATCGTCAAGACAAAAGCGATGTCGTCACTGTAGTCTGTTCGATATCAGGGCGACCAACGGAGCAGTATGCGAGAAAGGTTGTTCTAGGGCCAAAAGAGAATCGAATCATCGACTGCGCGATACCAATCCCTGACGATTTCAATGCAAAGAGAATTGAATTTGTTTGTACGCTGCGGCGCATGGTGGGTGATCGCGAGGTGTTGTTGGAGAGTGCGACAGAGCCGATTGAGCAGCGACTAACGGTCGAGATCGATTCAACTCAAGCAGTTACTGCGACCTATTTGGATTTGTCTCCTCCCCCTTCAATGTTGTGGGAATGGCCTAAGAAAGACTTGCATGTCAGTTACGAATGGGTTGTTGCGAATCGAATTTCTGCTGGCATGAATCGAGCACTTACCGGACTGGAGCCGAGTATCCCGCCGCGCGAATTAGCGGATTGGGATTCGATCGACAATGTCGTCGTAAGTGACAGTCGCTTTTTTAGGGATTATGCGACGCTTAGTTCATTCAAGGCGTGGCTTATGTCAGGTGGACGATTGTGGGTGATGTTAGATAAAGTCGAAGCAAAGTATCTGCGAGACTTGCTGTTGCCTGGCCAATATGTAGAGGAGTTGGAACGTACCGAAGTCACTAATGCAGTACTAGAAAGTGACCTGAATGTTGACCCCAACATGAAGAAGATCGATTGGACCAGCGAAAAGGGAGTCGCGTTGGTGCAGATTGAGCAGAAAGGTGGAATGGTAACGCATAGGGTTGATGGCTGGCCAGCAGCGATATGGATGCCGATTGGGGATGGTAGCATACTGCTGACAACGCTTGGACCGGAAGGTTGGGTTGAGCAGAGAGAGGCTCAGCAAGAGGTGGAGCCGATTTACCAAAGTGAACTTCAGGTGCGGTCGTGGGTTGGACCATTGGCCGAGAGATTCCTTCAGCCTCGAAGTCGTTTACTTGCCAGGTCGCCTGGTTTGCAACTACCTGTTTCGCAAATCGGAATTCGTATTCTCGATAAACGAACAATCGCTGTCGTGCTGACCACATTCTGTGCGCTTTTGGTGGCGGCCAGTTTTTGGTTGTGGCGGAGTCGCAAAATGGAGTGGGTTGGTTGGGTAGGGCCAGCCTTGTCGCTGCTTGTCGGAGGTGGACTAGCTATGGCTTCTGCTTCTCTGAGACGCGAAGTTCCTGAAGGTTGGCATCGTTTGCAGGTAGTTACAACTGATGGAGTTGGGACTGCGGTAATCAATGAACAATCAGCCGTATACAGGGCAAGTTCAACCAATTTCCCTTTAATGATGAAGGGTGATGGTATCGTTGATCCAGCTGTATCGGCTGCCTCTCGCGATTTCCGAACCACACAAAACGATTTGACCGATTCGTCGATGCAGAGTGAATCCTGGCCAACCGGTATCTGGCGCATGGAAGCGTGGATGACGGAGAATAAAGGATTTGGCATCGCTCGAGGTAAATGGAGTCGCGATGGATTGGCGGTTTCGTTACCAGAGGAAGTGGGCAAGCTTACCGACATGATTGTAGCGATGCCTCGTTCCCCCAAAGGAATTGTAGAGTCGGTGGGGGAGACGAGTGGCTTAGTCAGGGAATCGAACGCTCTTCCTCCTGGCGAGTTCGCGACATCGGCTGGCTTGGTCGATGAAAAATTTGTTGATCGAGCTGAAGTGTTGCAGCGAGTATTTTTGCCGCGAGAAGGTGAAGCAAGTCCGAAGCATTTACAGCTGATGGGATGGCGTGACACGATTGAGCAGGGAAGTTTGTACTGGGAAGAAGGCTCCGAGAAACGCGATGGCACGGGAAGCTCCCTTTTGAGAATCCCTCTGGTGAATGATGTTCCCGATCCGAACACGGAAGTGTTGGTACCCCCAAGTTTGATCCAGCTTGATTCGATTGTTACCGACGTGGGACAGTCGGGGGCATTTATGAGAACCTCCGGCGAATGGAATGGACCATTCACGACTAGCATGACGACTGGGCTGCGCGTCGAGTTGCCACAAGAGTTGTATCCCTTCAAGAGTGACGGAATTCGATTGGTGTTTCGTATCCGTGCTCCTGGCCGTGATGTTTCGGTGGTCGCTATCGTAGATGACAGGAAGGTAAAGATTGGTGACTACTCGAGCCCTCAGCAGGTGATCCGTTTGGATATAGATGATCCTGAGATACTGAAAATGTTGGATAAAAAGAAATTCGATTTGAATATCGAAGTGAGTTCGTTGAAAGGCTCGGGTGGTGACAGTGGAATGACGCAAGCAGCGTCATGGCAGATTGAGTATTTGTGGGTTACGGTTGAAGGTATCGCAAACTATCGTGAGACGAAGTAAATATGCCGCAAGCCGGAAATGAAGCGGTTGTAAAAACCGAATTGCTGACAAAAAAGTATGGTGAGTTCGTAGCTCTTGATCAGTTGAGTATCGAAGTAAAACGAGGTCAGATCCTTGGTTTTATCGGTCCTAACGGAGCTGGTAAGACGACTACGATCAAGATTCTCGTGGGCCTGTCGAAGCCCTCTTCGGGAATTGCCCAGATCGCGGGTGTTGATTGCGCGACCGGAGGTAAACAGATCAAGAGACTTGTGGGTTACATGCCAGACAAGTTCGGTTCGTATGACAACATGCGAGTGCGCGAATATCTCGATTTTTTCGGCGCTGCATACGGTATTCCGAGAGCTAAAAGAAAGTCGCGAATCGATGAGGTGCTGGAGATAGCTCAAGCGACCTACATGCAAGATCGGTTCGTGGAAAGTCTAAGTCATGGGATGCAGCAGCGAGTGGGTATTGCGAGAATCATGCTGCATGATCCTGAGGTGTTGATTTTGGACGAGCCAGCTAACGGCTTGGATCCGCAAGCGCGTATCGAAATGCGTACGATGCTGTTGCGATTGGCTGCACAGGGGAAGACATTGATTGTTACCAGTCATATTCTGCCGGAGCTGTCACGAATTTGCGATACAGTTGCCATTGTGACAGGTGGAAAGCTTCGTGCTTTCGGAAGTCTTGACGAGGTGATGCGCGACCTATGTCCGCGTCGCAGTTACGAGATTCAGTTACTCAGTGGCAATGATGTTAGTCGAGCCGAATCCGTTCTTAAGGATTGGTGTTTGCCCGATGAGACGCTCGAGTCATCAGCTGCGGAGTCGTTACTTCGATTCCCAACGCAGCGAAGCGAGGCTGAATTGGCAGAAGGTTTGAGGTTGCTGATTCAAGCTGGTGTTCCCGTCGTTCAGTATCGTGAAGTGGCTAGCGATTTGGAGGATGCATTCCTTCGTGTTGCCAAAGAACATTTGCCCAACGCTTGATTTAGAAGTACATCAGTAGAAGTAAATAAGCCATGGATAACCCAGTATTACGTCGCGAATTAATGGAACGCCTTCGTTCAACGAAGACGATTGCCAGTTTACTCGCTGTCGCGGTCGTGACGAGCGCTTTAGTGCTGTTGCGTTGGCCAAATAATGCCACAGTGGATTTGGTGAGCCAGGGTGCGATGGAAGTGTATCAGCCGTTGGCCTGGGGGATTGCGATGGCCATTGTGATGCTGGTGCCTGCGTTTCCAGCGACTTCGATTGTGCGCGAGAGACAACGAGGCACGTTGGCTATGCTGCTTCATTCACCTTTAGGACGATTCTCCATTTGGTCTGGAAAGTTTTTTGGGAATCTCGCGTTGATGATTGTTTTAATTGCTGGCAGCATTCCGGCGATGGCGGCATGTTACTCGATGGGAGGTGCCTCCTTATTTCAACAGATCCTTCCACTGTATCTCGTCTTTTTGATGATGGCGATCCTTTATACAGCCGTCGGTCTATGGGTAAGCAGTTACCAGACGAGTGCGGATGCCAGTTTGCGTTGGACTTATGCTGCTGTCATTGGTCTTGCCGCTTTATCGATGGCACCTAATGTCGTGCTCGCCGGAAAAAACAATTGGAAGACACGAGTCGCGGAAAAGTTATCGTATATAAGTCCTGTTCCTGCGCTCTCGCAATTGACTAGTAGCAATGACATTAGCCTGCAAGCAATACGAGGCAAAGCGACATCGCAGTTCTTGCTTTCTGCTGGAGGATTGTCACTGGTATTGACCTTGCTCACGCTTCGTCGCCTGCACCCATCGCTGCTAGATGTCTCCAGATCGGCAGGTAAGGTGACGGAACATCGGTCGTCTGCAATGCAGTGGTTTAGACGTTTTACGTTCTTGGTCGATCCCGATCGCCGCAAGTCAGGTATTCCGCCATTGATTAACCCTGTCATGGTCAAGGAATTTCGAACCCGAAAGTTCGGCAGGCTCCACTGGTTGCTACGACTCGTTGCTGCCTGCGCTGTTATCTCACTTGGATTGACAGTCGTCGCAGCCTCCGGAACGGTTAGTTGGGGTGTGGAACGCATTGCTGCGGTGATGGTATTGCTACAACTAGCGTTATTGTTACTGCTCGGGCCAAGTTTGGCTTCAGGTTTGATTGCAGGTGAAGTTGAAAGTGGTGGATGGCAATTGCTGAGGGCTACCCCGCTATCGGCAACGAGGATTCTGTCTGGGAAGCTGATGAGTGTGATTTGGACGATGCTGCTGATTCTCATGGCGACATTGCCTGGTTACATCGTGATGATTTACATCCAACCCGCAATGACAGTGCAGGTTCAGAAAGTCCTGATTTCGCTGGCGATATCTGCTTTGGTTGTCGTCACGGTAACTGCATGCATCAGTAGTTTTGCAAAGAAAACAGCAGTCGCAACGGCTACCAGTTACGGCATTTTATTCACATTATTTGCAGGTACGCTTCTTGTGTGGCTTGCACGCGGAAAACCTTTCGGCAAGCAATTTGTTGAGAATGCATTAATCCTAAATCCAGCTGCTGCCGCGTTGGCTGAAATGCGAATGCCAGGGATGGAGGATTTGAATTTGACACCGATTGCTTGGTGGATCGGGCTAGGTGTGTCCTTCTTGGCGATGGTAATCCTATCTTGGCGCACTTGGCGATTGACTTGTCCCGACTGATGGTATCGTACTGTCTTCCCGTCAATGTAGCTTATGACAAGTAGACTCAGTAGAGCAGATTGTAACGAGCAGAAATCTATGCCTGGCAAACGATTTTCGATCATCCATTGTTTGATGCTGTTGTCATTCGGCATTCACGCCGTCGATGTGAAGGTGAGTGAAGCAGCAGAGGCAATGACTATTAGCCATCTCTCGGTGACAGTTCCCGACCTTAAGGCAAAGTGGGTTATGGAGGATCCCATTATCACGCTGGCCGAATCGGTTGATGGCCTAAAGAGTGATGAGACGATGCGTGTGCTCGATTTTTCTTCACGCTATTTACGAGCGATTGAGAATGGATTCAAAGTACCAGACGATTTGGTTTCCACTTGCCTAACACGTCTAGAAGCAGGTGAAAAGAATCCGAAGATACGCAGCGGTTTAGTCGCTATTCTGCTTCGTATAGGCGATTCGAAGACAGCTGATTTGCTATGGCGAATTGCGCAGGAGGATAATTACCTGCGTTTGGCCATCGAAAGCAAACTGGTTGACTTGAAATCAGATCTTCCAAAAGAGCAATGGAGATTGCGATTGAAAGGTGGCGAGAGCCGCGAGAGCTTGAACTTGGTGGCCTGCAAAGGCTTGGCGATAGTGGGAGACGTAAGTGACGCCGCTGCGTTTGAAGCGATCATCAAAGATGATACAAGATCGACACCAATGCGAGTATGTGCGGCAGAAGGCTTGGCAGCGATTGATCCGGCTAAGGCCGTAGCCTTAGCTGAGAGCATGGGAAGCGACAATAATTTTGAGGAAGGAACCGAACGATGGGATCGATGGCTGGCGATCGTAAGATTGTTAAAAGAAAACAATACCGATACGGCTTCGGGGCTGACAATCAAAGCGTTTGCGGAAGGGAGTGACGCGGCCCGCACGGACGCGTTCAAGCATCTTTCTAATATCTGGCCAGAAAAAGCCGTGCCGTTATTGGATGTTGCCAAAAAGGATCGCGAAGCGAATGTACGTTTGGAGGCGGTGCGGTACCTTGATCTTCATTTTGATGGTGAAGCGATCATGCGCTTGGCGGAATTGGTTGGCGACAATAATCCCAGTGTGCGGATGGCTGCTCGTGATGCTTTGCTGAAGCATGCTGAGGAGAAAATGTGGTCGGAGGCAATTCAAGGCAAAGTGACTGCCGCTTTGCAGAGTCAGAAATGGTGGGAAGTAGAGCAAGCGGCGATTATGGTTGCCTCGCTTAAGATGACTTCTGCCGAGTCGCAACTGTTTTCTCTGCTGAAGCATGAAAGATCGGAAGTATATATCGCTGCGGCATGGGCGTTACGAGTAGTTGCGGAGTCCCCGGAAATACTGCAAAAGATACTTGATTATGCGAAAGAGAAGACCGACTACATTTTCCAGTCGAGTGTTCTCATGGACCCCGAGTATCATCATGTCGCTCATTTATTTGAGTTGATCGCGAGTAAGAAGCTCCCTGGGGGGAAGGAAATGCTACAGCGTTTCGTGACGAAGAATACTAAGATTGGATTGACCACGCGATTGTCCGCGCTGTGGGGAGTCGGAAAGTATTTGGAGAACAGTCCGGAGGCGGATATGTCGAGCGCATATGCAGTGATTATCGCCGACAAGTTTGGTCCGGGCGCCGAGTTGGACGTTGTACGCTATGCGGCGATGGTGGGAATGGGATACTTTGCCGACCCATCAACCAAGAATGCGATTATGGCTTTACAGGAGGGAAATGGTACTCCTATTCGATTGGCCCAAGATTGGGCGCTGAGCCGTATCGCGGAGACTGAGGCAGCCGCTAAGAAGTAAGGCCTAGGTTACAAGTCTACTGCGCGTTGAATCTTTAGTTGGCAGTATCTTAGAATAGAGCTAGCCTTCGTATCGCAAAGATATTGAACTCATTCGGCGGGTGATCGAATCATCTTGAAGCCTGCGATGACAAAGACGCGGAAATGAGGACTTTTCAATCAGCGATTTCTATAAGTTGGCGTAGTTACCAGCGTTTTCACGGGCTAGCGGCATGGAGTGGGTCGGGTTTAGAATAAAGAGAACCGCTGAAACAGGGGCGGTTCGTACTTGAGGTCTATGCCGAAGAACCTTCTATGGGTGGCCAGTGCAATGATTGCTGAAAACGATATTAAATTTCCTCCGCAACGCGTGTTGATGGGACCGGGGCCGAGCGATGTATCGGCTCGAGTATTGAGGGCGCTCGCAGCGCCTACGCTTGGTCATCTCGATCCACTGTACCTCAAGATTATGGATCAAACGAGAGACTTGTTGCGCAAAGTGTTTCAAACCAGTAACGAGATGACTTTGGCGATCTCGGGAACCGGGAGCGCTGGGATGGAGGCTTGTGTCTGCAACCTAGTTGAGCCTGGGGATGAGATGATCGTCTGCGTTGCAGGCGTTTTCGGTGGACGTATGAAGGATGTTGCTCAGCGTTATGGTGCAACCGTACATACGATCGAAGTTCCGTGGGGATCGCATGTGGAGCCCGAGCGAATAGCAGATCTCTTGAAGGCCCACCCGCGAACGAAGATCGTAGGTTTGGTTCATGCTGAAACTTCGACTGGTATGCACCAACCGCTGGAAGAGATCAGCGAGATCGTTCACCAGCACAATGCTTTGTTTCTGGTCGATGCTGTGACATCGCTTGGAGGAATCAATCTACCGGTTGATCAGCTGCGAATTGATGCCTGTTACTCGGGAACGCAGAAGTGTTTGTCGTGTCCCCCCGGCTTGTCACCTGTGACTTTTTCGAAGTCAGCGATCGAGGCAATGGATCGCCGCAAATCTAAAGTGACTAGCTGGTATCTCGATATGTCCATGCTGCGAAGTTATTGGGGTAGTGATCGTGCTTATCATCATACCGCTCCAATCAATATGACTTATGCATTGCGTGAGGCATTGGAGATCATCGTTGAGGAAGGTCTACAGAAGCGAATTGCGCGGCATACCAAACATCACCGGATGTTGCGTGCAGGGTTGGAAGCCATGGGAATTAACTATATTCCGACACATTCGCTCACAACACTCAATGCGATTCATATACCTGAAGGTGTCGACGACGCGAGAGTTCGACGCCGATTGCTAGAAGAGTATGGAATTGAAATTGGCGCAGGCTTAGGGCCATTTAAGGGTAAAGCGTGGCGAATTGGATTGATGGGAGATAGTAGCAGTCGCCGCAACGTTGTCTTGGTACTGTCCGCTTTGGAGTCGATCTTAAGGAGTGAGGGCTACGGGTTAGAACCAGGTGGTGCGTTAAACGCAGCTGCGCATGCAGAGCGTGAATTCAGCGAGGAGATGCTGGCTGCTTCCTAGTTGAGATGGTCCTTACCGTCGAGGTGATATAGTGTCTGTAGTTGAAGATCGTGCCGCATTGGGATTGCTTGGCCAACTGGAGAATATTTATCCCGCTGAGAGGTTGTTTGCTGATCGGGCGACCTTGGCGGCTTTTGAGTCCGATGGTTTAACGGCGTTTCAAGTTCCTCCGCGTGCGGTCGTAGTGCCTGAGAGCGAAGCGGAAATCGTTGAAACCGTCAAGTTATGCCAACGGTTGGGCGTCCCGTTTGTGGCACGTGGCAATGGTACAAGTTTATCGGGAGGTTCATTGCCACACAGCGAAGGCATTGTCATTGCACTCAACAAAATGAGCCGCATTATCAAAATCGATCCGGATCGGCGAGTTGCGGTCGTGGAGCCAGGAGTAATCAATCTGGCGATTTCGAAGGCTGCGGAACAGTATGGTCTGCATTACGCGCCTGATCCTTCGAGCCAGCAAGTCTGTACGATCGGTGGAAACTTGGCCTTCAATGCAGGTGGGGCTCATTGCCTAAAGTATGGCATGACAAGCAACCATGTGTTGGGCGCGAGAGTCGTTCTGGCTGATGGTGAAGTGGTCGAATTGGGTTCCGATAGCTTAGAAAGCACTGGTCCTGATCTGCTCGGATTGTTCGTTGGCAGTGAAGGATTGTTAGGGATAGCTACTGAAATCACGGTTCGGCTCGTTCCAAAGGCTGAAGCTTTTTACACCGTGTTGGCTGGTTACAAAACGTTGGAGCAGGCGGGAGAAGCGGTTGCCCATATTATTGCATCGGGCCTACTGCCAGGTGCGATGGAGATCATGGATCGTCTCAGCATGAAGGCCGCGCATGAAGCGGTGGGAGCGAAGTATCCCGAAAATGTGGAAGCGGTTTTGATCGTGGAATTAGATGGGTCGCGAGATTCTGTCGCCGCGGATCGATTACGATTAGACCCACTACTACAGCAGTCTGGTGCGACAGAAATCATTATCGCTGGATCGTCCGCTGAAAGAATGAAAATTTGGAAAGGACGCAAGAGTGTCTTTTCGGCTGTGGGCCGGCTGAGTCCCGACTTCATTGTGCAGGATGGAGTAGTTCCAAGAGGAAAGCTTGGGTTTGCGTTGCGACAGATCGAAGAACTCAGTCGAGAGGCAGGTATTGCAGTTGCAAATGTGTTTCACGCAGGTGACGGCAATTTGCATCCGCTGATTATGTATGATGGCCGAGAGGAAGGGGCTTTGCTTCGAGCTGAAGAATTAGCTGCAAAGATCGTGCGAATTTGCATTGAACTAGGGGGCTCGATCACTGGAGAGCATGGCGTTGGTATGGAGAAACGTGATTTCTTGCCTGGTATGTACGACGAGGCTTCGTTAGGGTGCATGCAGCGTATTCGAAAAGCTTGTGATCCAAACGAAGTAGCTAATCGCGGGAAGATGTTTCCGAGCGGTGAGGCCCCTGCCCTATCGCTATACGGCCTGCATCCACTCGAGCGAGCAGGAGTTGTAACGCGAGAATGAACCATAGCTCTTCATCAGCACTACAGAGAAAACCAGCGAGTCGCGAGTCTCTGAGCCCCGAATTGATTCGAGTGATTGATTCGGTAAAAAGTGCCGCTAGTAACCGAATTAAGTTATTGCCGCGAGGTGGGCAAAGTAAGCCAGCTCTTTCGCGAGTCGATGGCGTGTCATGTCAGTTGCTGGATATGCGACCATTATCAGGAGTCCTAGAGTATCAGCCGACCGAATTCACAATCACGGCGCGAGCTGGGACAACCATCCAGGAATTGAATTCGGTCTTGCGGTCTCAAGGACAATTCCTGCCCTTCGATCCGCTGTTTGAAGAAAATGGAGCGACCTTGGGTGGCACTATCGCTACGGGTATCAGTGGCCCGGGAAGGTTGCTTTACGGAGGCCTTCGCGATTTTGTTATTGGCATCGAGATGCTAGATGGCCTCGGCGAGTTGGTTCGAGGAGGTGGTAAGGTTGTTAAGAATGCAGCTGGATTTGATTTGCCAAAAATGGTTGTCGGTAGCATCGGCAGTTTCGGTGTACTCACGGAGTTAACGCTAAAGGTATTTCCTGCTCCACTGGGCTATCGGACATTGATCGTATCCTGTTCAAGCTTGACTAGGGCAATCCATGCGATGCGTGATTTGATGCTGTTACCAGTAGATATTTGCGCTGCTGAAGTTGAATCATGTGGTCGAATGTGGATACGAATGGCTGGGAGTGAAACGACCACTTCACAATTGGCATCACGGTTGAAGACCGTTCTGAACGGAGTGGGGTGTGAAGAAATTTTTGGAACCCAAGAACAGCAGTGGTGGCGCGATATCTCGCACTGTCGTTGGAGTGAAGCTAACAATCTTCTTGTTCGTGTCGCACTGACGGCCGAAAGGGTTACGAAATTCGATGCCTTGATCTCACAGTTTGGGGGAGGACGGCGTTACTCGGCAGCGTTCAACACCGCTTGGGTTAGTCTACCGTCTCCGGAGTTGTTGGCATCCGTCGATGAGGCTCTCAAGGAGTTGGGGCTTAAGGGACTGTTAATTCGTGGACCCGAGCGAAAAATACTCGGGCTCAACAAGGAACGAAGTTTCGCCAGCCGAATCCAAAAGTCGATCGATCCTGTGGGAGTTTTTGCTGACTTGCCATAGTCTATGCGACGAGTCCTTTAGTAACGAGCATGAAGACATCTTCTAGCGTAGGATCTTTGTCATTGAAGCTATGAAGGCGAACACCTTGCTTCAGTAGTTCTTCAAGGAGTTCTGCTAGCCCAGCCTCATCGGTTTCCAGTTCCGCAGTTGCTTTGTTACCGTCGATATCAATTCCACGTAGGTGTGGGGAACTTCGCAAGATAGAAATCCCAGCGTCTGATCCAGCGAGGAAGCGAATTTCGACAATCCGATTACGCTTGATTTGGCGATAAACCGATTCGATTGGTCCATGCATCAAAAGTTGCCCTCGCTCAACGATACCAATTGAGGTGCAGCAGTCGGCAAGTTCCGAAAGAATATGGCTTGAGATGAGAATGGTTTTTCCCATTCGCCGGAGTTCTTTCAGAAGAGCCTTGACTTCAATTCTAGCTCGAGGATCAAGGCCGCTTGTAGGCTCGTCGAGGATAAGAACAGGGGGATCATGGACCAAAGTTTTGGCTAGGCAGAGACGTTGCTTCATGCCGCGTGACAAACCGTTGACATAGTCCTCACGTTTGTGCGTTAAATCAAGCAGTTCCAAAACATCGGTGATCACTTGCTTTCGCTGAGTTCGACCTATTTTGTAAGCTACAGCAAAGAAGTCGAGAAACTCCCATACCTTCATTCCATCGTACACACCAAAGTCATCTGGCATGTATCCGATACTACGACGTACTTCCATGGGGTCATCGTTAACACTAAAGCCGTTAACCTTTCCATCGCCGCGTGTCGCCCGCAGTAAGGTAGCTAAAAAACGAATCGTCGTACTTTTGCCTGCGCCGTTGGGCCCAATGAAGCCGAATAGTTCTCCCTTGGCGATCGTGAAGTTTAGTTCCTTGACCGCTGTGAATTCGCCATAATCTTTTCCGAAGCCGATCAATTCAATCATGGAGCTTAGTTATCCGAAAAAGTTAGGGAGTGAGTATTGGCGAAAACAAAAGCATGGAGAAAATAGAAAACGTAACTTATTCCTTTAGTTCCGTTTCGTCTGCAAGTTCTTCTTTGATTCTGGTTGAAGCAGCTAAGGTTGGTAGACTGACATCTTTCTCAGGAGGAGGAAGAGTTTCGCTTTGCAAGTGTACCAGAAGATAGCTTTTCCTTAGGAGCGAACTGCCGCTGGGTCGCACGGTCATACCTTCGGGAGGATTGTCGGAGTGTCCTAGTAAACGCGTTTCCCCAGGTCGGAGGTTCTTTCCCCCAGAGAGTATCAACAGTAGTTTTGCCATTTCACTGGAAAGTGAAGAGGTCTCATTCGGGTCAAGATTTCCGTCCTCCCGAGACGATCCCCGCGAAGATCCCCGCGAAGTTCCCGCAGGCGATAGGTTCCAATTCCATTTCTCGTCCAACATGCTAATCGATTGTCTGGAGAAGTTAGCTTCTTTGCTTGAACCCGCTTCGAAAGTACCGAGGATAGCCGCTTCTAGAGTGCCTTCTTTGTTCTTGCGGATAATGACGACATCTTGCCAAGTTGAGGTGGTTTGATTTTGGATGGTGAATGCAGCACTGTCATTTTGGGGTGAAAAATTAAACGTGCCTCCCATATCGATGAGCTGTTCGGTATGAAGCAATGTTGTGGCATTGGAGAGTACGTTAAGTGGATAGATTCGATTGCCGTCAGTCGAACTGTAGTCAAAGTCGATTGTTTCGATTAATGGTGATGAAAATTCCGAGGTGCGCGAGATCATCGGAACGGTAATCCCGCTATCGGATTGCAGCGTGACTTCGTAAGGGGTGGAGAGTGAAGTGTATAACGCCGAATAGCGTGTCACATGCGAGCGTGGATGATTGGCGTAAGCTTCAACAACTGCAACTTCGGTATAAGAACTTACGAAACCGATATCGAGCTGTGCGACATAGGTAACCGTTGCGACTCCAGCAAATGAAATGAAAGGCACGGCAGCCCAAGCCCATTCTCGCTTTCCCAGCAGATGGAATACTAACCAGTTGATCGGGACCAAGGCTAAGAGATAGCCCAAGAGAAGGCTAAAGATGGTTGAAAGTTTAGGTACGTTGATACCGGCTACATTTTTGAGAATGGTTTTGGCTGCATCCGAAACTCGCGAATCCGAATTCCACGAACAGATACCGTTGGCTTCGTCCCCTCGCCAGGAATCTGATAGGTCTTCCGTATTGGAAGCAGATTTCGATGAGGTACTGTTTTCGGCATCACGCGATGCGATTCTCAGTCGGGTCGCGATTTTGGAATCAAGTTCTCGACCCTTAAGCATGGTAGATTCCCACGATTGCTTGGCACTTATAGAGGATTCGGACCACTGCCTTGCAGGGCGGCGAAGCAAGACGGCATTAATAAAGCCAGGGAAGCTGTTCCAGCGGGCAAAATAGGGTTCTGAAAGAGGTATCGATGTCAGTACGATTCGTCCTCTTCCTATCATTCGTTCGCATGCCAGATTCTCGGCACCGGGGATCCAGGATCCTTGAGGAGCAAGTTTGATTTGCAGGGCGGGGATCTTTCGTTCCGGCAGAGGGCTCAGTGTATCCAGCGTTGAATCTGCAGTTGGTACGATCGGTTGCAAGTTGATGTCGGATGGATCATCAGAAATGGTAAGGCCAGGATTGTCTGGCGAAGACTCCTGTTGAGCGATCTCATCAGGTACGTCAGTTCGCGGTGTGGCTTCCTTGGACTCTGTGGGGGTTGAAGGTGCAACGAGCGAATTGAGCAGCCCTTGCTTGGGAACTTGTAGAGCCCAATTGCTGTTTAGGGTATCAACTAATGGAGTGTCGACAGCAACCGATTCGGCTGAGGCTGCCGGAAGATACTCTTCCAAGAATGAACCTCGCAAACGTGACCAGCTGGCGGGACCACTGATCAAGAGTTGTCCTCCCCAATGAAGCCAATCGATCATCGCTTGTTTTTGAGTCGTCGTAAGCAATGTCGGGTCAACATCGTCCCATAGGATATAGGCGGTTGATGTCCAGCCAAAGAACGACGAAGGGATCATCCAATTCGAATCGTTCCGTTTGCAAAGAACCAGTTGATAAGCGAGAGGCAGAGGGTCGGTTAAGATAGAGTTCCAATTGACGATATCTGTCTTAGCGAGGTATTGATATTCATCCACTTTGTCTGCCATCACGACAAGGAAAAACTGATTGGCCGTCAATGGAGTCGTCGGAGTGAGTTTGGGGGAAGTTAGTGGAGTACCTAGACTGCGATCGACGATCATGGTTCGCAGTGTTGGCCGATTGGATATTGCGGAGTCATCCTGCTGATAGAGCGGACTGATGAAGAATCTCAGATCGAATCTTTTGGCTTGATTGCTTGGCAGTGATACGTCACGAGTGTAATTGAGGCTCCAGCGAGTTCCTGGCACGGGCAACGGAGCGCCGGTCCTAGTGACGGTTTGTCCTTCGATACGACCTTGGAGATCTTTGTCGCCCGGTTTGAAATTTTGCTGAACCTCGGCGATATGTCCTGGCTTAACCAGCATTCGGTTCACTTCGATACCGAAGGGAAGCGGTTCCGGATCATCAAAGGATACGAGTTTATTCTTCTCGGACTCCTCTTTGGAAGAGGTTGAGGAATCTTGACTCTCCGTTCCTCGACAACCAAAGCAACTTAACAGAGATAGGGCTAAACCGAGAACCCACATTCCTCGATTAGCCCTAAGCCTATTCATCGCCATTCCTTGTTTTTTGAAATGAAGTCGTGTAGCAGTTGCCTAGTTATTTCGCATCTTCGGTGGCGGTCGCTTCCGCGGTAGATAGAAGCCGAATCACTGCGGAACTGTCCTTTGATGGAGCAACTTGAACGCGAATTGAATCGATTGGTTGAGCTTTCGGAATTCCGATAACGAACCAATGCTTACCTGGAGTGAGTTCTAGTTGCATCGACGTTGCAAAAGGTTTGGGTTGTCCATCAAAGTAGAAAGGGAGTTTAGCGTCTGTAGGGCAAGTTACCGTGACGGCTCCTGCGTTTTGTGCTTCGACGGCGAATCGCACATAGGAGGTCAAAGGTGAACCACCATGAGGTTGGAGGCCTGGAAGATCCTTTGTGGGCAAACTTCCATCGACCAAGCTGGTAGTGTCAGCCCAGGTAAGTTTGGGGTTGTTGGTTGCAACGGCATCTACCGAGGTTCGGTTCAAAAGTACGAAAGCTTCCTGAGTGTACTGCAGGAATTGCCAAGAGCGAACGACGGGATCGGTACCGAGTGAGTACTGTGGAGTTCTACCCAGTTCCGTGAGGAAACGAATGAGGTCAACGAGTTGTTTTTCTGAAAGGCGGTCGACGAGACCTGCGGGCATGATCGATTTTGCTTCTTTTACTTCTTCGATCGAGGAGGTTGCCAGCTTGACGATCTTGCCATCGGCCAGCAGCAGTTCGATTTGGTCTGCGTTACGGCTCCGCTGTAAACCTGTAAAGACCTCACCATCCTCGGTTTGAACCGCAAGCGACTGAAAACCTTCTTTCATCTTAGCATCGGGAACCAGTAGCGACTCGATGACGTAATCGGGTGCTGAACTACCACCCAAGCTAACGAGATTAGGCCCGATTTGGCCGCCGGCGGGACCGATAGCGTGACAGCGAACGCACTGAAGTTCAGCGATTCGATAGATCTTTTCGCCTTCCTTCGGATCGCCTTGTGTCTTCGCTAGTTGCGTCAATCTTTCTGACAACGCTGGCGACCATTGCCAAGAAGATTCGGTAAGTCCACCAGCTTTTTGGATACGTGCCATCAGGTCAGGGTTGTTGATACCTCGAGCCTGCACTCGGCGTATAACTTCACGAGCAGTATCTTGGCTCCATTTCGTGTTGTCCTCAATCGCTTGAAGTAGTGCGTTAGGACCACCTTGACGTCCAAGAAGACCGTCAACTGCACTGACATTAGCGGCTCCCTCTTTCTGCTCGCTGATAATCGCAGAAATAACCTTGGCACCCTTTCCGAGATCCTTGCCAGCTAGAGCAAGTGCGGCTGCGTTGCGCAGGACGATAGGCGTTTTCGAATCGTTAGCAACACGATTAATAAAATCAGCGACCCCTTCTTTGTCGAGATTTCCGAGTGAAGAAGCTGCTGAGACAGCAACTTGAAGTTTCTCGTTGTTCTCGGGATTGGCGGCCGCATCTTCGACCAAGTGTTTGAGATTGCGATCGAGTCCGCTTAGTTTCCATACGCCAATCATAATCGCTGCTTGGTGATCCAGGGCAATAACACCACTGGAGAGTTTGTCACTTCCGAAGAGTTTCTGGAGCGATGCCTCGGCGTTGTTGGGTACAAAATTTCGATCCGTTGATTTCTGACGCAATAGATTTAACTGTACGACTTGGCGTGGCAATGGAATTTGTTGTGGATTTACAACGAGCCAATTGAGCAGTTCGCCGACGAGATTGGGGTCTCCTTTCTCGCACAGAGCCGCAATGGCGCGGTCTTGGAAGGCAGAGTCGAGTTTTCCCTGGATGAGTTCGTCGCCGAGAAGCTTTAGCACATCACCACTTTTGGCCGATGCAGCAGCAAAGATCAAGCGGTTGGTCTGGCGAAATGGACTGGTGGGCGAGTTGACACTTTGAAGCCACGCAGCTTCGTGGCGATTGAGCGAAGACCAAAGAGCGAAGTCAATGAACTCGTTAATCGGTTGATCGACCGCTTGAATGGCAATATCTAGTGCCTCAGCCGAACCAATTCGATCCAGTGCGGCAACGCTCTCAAGTCGGACCTGCCAATCCTTGTCGGCGATCGATTCGCTAAGCCATTTCAAGGCCTCCGGATATTTCTGCCAATCCCAGCCGATTGACCGAACTGCAGATGCACGCTGCTTGGCATCCTTACTGGTTCGCAATTGTTGGACCCAGGCATTTTGAGGACGTTGAACGGCCACGGCGAGCCATATCGCTTCGCGCAGTCTTTCGTCTTTGACTTCTGGGGATGGAGAATTATCGATCCAGTTTTGTGTCAAGGCGACGACTCGATCCGCTGGACGTCGCTTGAGTTCTTGGCGAGACCACTGACGAATCCATTCCTCGTTTTCACCCAACCACTGGATTAACTCTTCGTCAGTTGCTGTCTTGTAGTCACGAATTGGAGTCGTCTCGCGTCCTTTGTAGGAGATCCGCCAGATGCGGCCATGCTTGCGGTCGCGGCGTGGGTCGCGGAAGTCTACTTCTCCATGTTGGATGATTGGATTGTACCAGTCTGCGACATACAACGCTCCGTCTGGGCCCATCTTCACATCGATCGGTCGGAAGGCGCGATGTTCGGATCGAATCACTTCAGGATGCTGGACGCTGACATAGCCTTCATCCGTTCGGGTGACTTCGAACATGCAGACACGATGGGATCGGAAGTCGTTGGTGATGAACCGATTTTGATATTCAGGAGGAAAATGGTCACCGGTTACGATCTCAAGGCCACAATGCTTTGGGCTTCCAGGGTTCAAGCCGTGCAGCCAACGCGTCGCACCTGGGGAGGTCATAAAGACCGACTCAGGGAATACAAAATTGATCCCTTCTCCACCTGCTCCATCGGTAGCGAAGGATTGTCCATAATGATCGAAGATGTGGCCCCAAGGATTAACGAGGCCTCGGCAGAGTACTTCCAGTTCATCGGTTCTAGGTTCGTAGCGCCAGATGCCACCACCATCTAATCGCTTAACGCCGAAAGGTGTTTCAACGTGACTGTGAATATAAATTGATTGGTTGAGGTACATACGACCGTCGGGGCCCCAACGCAATGTGTGAAGAAGGTGGTGAGTGTCTTCAGTACCAAAACCACTCAAAACGATCTTGGTTTTGTCTGCCTTTCCATCTCCATCGCTATCGGAAAGATGGATCAGGTCGGTGCTATTGGCGACATAGACGCCACCATCGCCAGGGAGAATGCCGGTCGGAATAAGCAGGTTGTCCGCAAAAACAGTCGATGATTCCGCGACGCCGTCACGATCCTTATCCTCCAATACGACAACCTTGTCATTCGCGGTCTCACCTGGAAGAATTTGCGGATAAACTTCGCTAGTTGCAACCCACAATCTTCCCTTCTCATCGAAGTTCATGTGGATCGGTTTTGTGATCGCGGGATCGCTGGCGTAGAGATTCACTTCAAGGTTCGGATCGACCAGCATAGCTGCCAATTCCGCTTTGGTATCTGGAACTGGAATGTCTTTCAGGTCACGTTGCGCAAACAGCAGGGAACCTAGGAACGTATAGACAACACACGTCAATCCGATAACAGAGAAATTACGAAGATGCGATGCAAGTAATTCAGTAAGTTGACGTGGCAAGAGTTCGATGCGACCGGTGTTCACGCGGAGTGTTCCTTGGGTGGGCGTCGAGTGGAATGAAATTGAATCAATTGGACAAGCTTTCGCCTGCTCCATAGTCTATCGGGTTCAGAGCCTGTCGTCCAAGATAGGCGAGCAGATTTTAAGCATATGGAACGTATTCTGGTTGTCAGTGAAGTAAGCCCGATCTGCCAAGGATTATTTATTTCAAAGGGAGGGGAATTTTCGGAGAAAAATGGTATTATTAGAAAGTGCTCCTTGGCCAACTTATCAACCCCCAGCCGTTATCTTGTGGAGTCTTTAAGGTGAAACGATCACTTAAGTCGAGTTGGTTGCTTATAGCGGTTGCTTTGCTGATTGCGGCACCCCATTTTGTTCAGCCGTTAGTCGCTCAAGATAAGCCCAAAAGTGGCGACAAAAAGGATATTCCGGAACCTGAGGCCATTCAGTTGGTCACGAAAAAAACCGGTCTACAATTGAATGCGATGTACTTCGCAAGCAATCAAGAAAAAGAGGCTGCTCCGATCATTCTTTTGCATCCTTGGAAAGAACAAGGCGCCCTTTACTACAAGATGGCAAAGGAACTTCAGTCCTTGGGTTATGCAGTGCTGGTACCGGACCTGCGTGGGCATGGAAAAAGTATTAACGCAGCGGTCGCTCGCGATGGAAAAATCGATCTTGAGAAGATGGGAAAAGTCGATTTCGGGTTTATTGTCGCCGAGGATATGGAGACTTTGAAGAATTTCCTTTTGCAGCAGCACAATGATGGAAAACTCAACATTGAATTATTGTCTGTGATCGGCATTGGCGAAGGAAGTATGTTTGGAACTCTTTGGGCTATTAACGACTGGAGTTATCCTCCTTTGCCTGGACTAAAGCAGGGACAGGATGTCAAGGCTGTCATCATGATCTCGCCGGAGATGGGACTGAAAGGAATGAACGCGGACAACGCGTTGAAAAACCCGATTTGCCGCAATCTGAGCTTCTTGTTGTTGGCTGGTGGAAATTCGGATCAGCACGCCAACATTAGTCGTATGAAAAAGACCCTTGAAAAAACACACTCTTTTAATCCAGATAATGTCGATGCAAGCAACTTGTGGATCATTGAACCCGATACAAGTCTTGAGAAAGCACAGTTTGTTGGCAGTCAACCAAATATGTCCAAAGTCGTCGATTCGTTTCTCAGCAAGCGGGTCAAAAGTTTCGCAAAGAATTTACCTTGGGCCGAGCGAAAGGCGAAGAACTAAAGCTGATGAGAAAGATGTGCCTCGACAAAGGAGTTTCGACGAGCACTTTTGGAAGTTGATTTAGGGAAATTATTTCGACCTGAACCAACCGCTTGAATGTGGTTTGCCAGCTAGGCGAATGAGAGAATCGGAAGCTCGAGAATTAATCAACAGATTGCCGTTGAATCAAAGAAGAAGGGTCGCTTCAGATATTTTGAAGCGACCCTTTTGTACTTATCGATTTCTGAGTTAGTCCAAAGACTTTAAAACTTTGGCGGCGGCATCGATTGTGTAGTCGATATGTTCAGGGGTGTGTTTCATAGAGAAGAACAACGCTTCAAACTGGCTGCAGGGCATATAAACACCGTGTCTGATGAGGCCCCAGAAATAGGCAGCAAATCGTTTTCGGTTAGCCTGAGAGGCGGTTGTCCAATTGGTCACATCGTGCTCAACAAAGAATAGTGTCATCATGCTGCCCATGCGTTGCAGACGGTGTGGAATCCCGGCCGATTGAGCAGCGTTGGACAGGCCAGCACCGAGTCTCGCGGCCTGTTTTTCTAGGTACTCATAGGGTGGAGCATCTCGCAATAATTTCAACGTCGCAATTCCGGCTGCGGTGGCAAGCGGATTGCCACTTAGGGTTCCAGCTTGAAAAACTTTACCTGCTGGTAACACTTGATCCATCAATTCTTTCTTCCCTCCGTAGGCACCTAAAGGGAGCCCACCTCCGACGATCTTACCGAGTGTTGTAAGGTCCGGAGTGATCCCAAATCGTTCTTGGGCGCCGCCGTAGGCGACTCGGAAACCACTCATCACTTCGTCAAAAATCAAAACGGTACCTGCGGCTAAGGTTCGTTGTCGAAGCGTTCGCAGGAAATTATCAGTCGGCAACACCAAGCCCATATTGCCAACAACCGGCTCGAGGATGACGCAAGCTATTTGGTTGGCATGTTGATCAAAGATGCGATTGATCGCTTCTGTATCGTTGTACTCAAGTACGATGGTATCTTGGCTAGTTCCCGCCGTGACTCCCGGTGAATCTGGAACGCCAAGTGTTGCAGCTGAGCTGCCGGCAGCGACCAGAAGGCTATCTGCATGACCGTGATAATTACCAGAAAACTTGATGATCTTTTCGCGCCCCGTGGCGCCTCGAGCTAGTCGAATGGCACTCATGGTCGCCTCAGTACCACTGCTTACCAAACGCACTTTTTCAATCGAAGGTACTGCTTGAATAATGAGTTCCGAAAGTTCGGATTCGCGAGTCGTAGGAGCTCCAAAGCTGGTACCTTGCGCGGCTGCGTTATAAATGGCATCGAGGACGATTGGGTGAGCGTGGCCGAGAATCATCGGTCCCCAACTACCGATGTAATCAAGGTAATGATTGCCATCGATGTCAAAAAGAAAAGGTCCTTCTCCACGCTCAATAAAGAGGGGATGGCCCCCTACACCGCCGAATGCTCGGGCGGGACTATTGACGCCGCCAGGCATCAATTTACAAGCTCTTTCAAAAGCTGCGGAGCTACGATGAAAACCATTATCGGCCATGCTAGGGAGAATTGCCATTTACCTCATTTACCTTTTGACTTTAGCACTTTAGTTTTTCATTTGGATTGCGGCTGTTGATGACGCATCCAACCAACTGCAGAAAGTATGTAACGGATAACACTAGTCTTTCGTTATGCAGGTAGGTCATTGTTCGATGCAGAGTCGCTTTCATCGCTACCAATTTGCACGTCGAGGCAGTCCGATATTTCGGCGCCTAGTAATCCGATTTGACTCAAAGAGAAGAATACTGCAGGTGGAATAAATAGCCCTGCAACGAGTCCGAGTGCAGGACTAGTCACAGCTAGCGATAATACGATGAAGCCAAAAAAACCTACTAAGGCTGACTTGAAATAATAGGATCCCCAAGCTTCACTGTGCTTGCTAAAGGAACTTAATACCCTACCGGAGAGCGGCGCGGCGATCGATTGGTTATCGAGCATCGATATTAGGAAGATCGGCAGTAGTAACCAGAACGAAAGCAAAAGAGGGAAGAGGCTGAGGATCAATCCGCCCGAGGCAGGGAGTAGGAGTGATCCCAAGAGCCCACCAGGAGCCAACGCCAAAAAACAAGCAACGACAACCGGTAAACTGTCACTCATCCAATCGCCAGGAGAAAAGAGGGGCCACTCCGTTATTCTACGACGTTTGTTTGCAGCAGCCTCCATGACCGCAGCGCCACATGCAAAGGTAACGGCCAGTAAAAGGCTGCAACAGAGTCCTCCGAGGACGAAGCGAAGCGGAGCAGATAGTTTTCCTAAAAGGTCGCTACCAGCTGTTGACTTCAAAACAAAGAAGACAATTCCTAACAGGGCTCCGATAGGCACAGCGTGAATCCACAAACTGGGATCCGAGAAGAGAATAAAATTTCGTTGGAGAAATTGTTTGGAATCAAAGTCCGCTGTCTGGTAAAGATTATCCAGTTCCTGATCGATGGATTCCTTTTCAGCTTTCTGCAGGATTTCGCGAGCCGCCTTCCTCGTTGATTGAGAATCAGGTGTCTCGGTGATTGCGGCATCGGCCACTTGCAATTCGTCCGTTGACCGTTGTCCCGTTGCCATTTTGGATTTAGCGGCTTTAGGATCCCAATTTGGCGGAGGAGGTGGAACTTTAAATTCGCTGTAGCAATCTGGGCATCGAATCGCTTTGCCTGTTCGGCGAGGGCTTACGTATTGAGGTGTTCCACAATTTTTACAAACAATTCGATACTCGGCACTGTGACTTTCTGGTTCGACTTCGGCTCCTGCGGGAATCGATTTTCCGAGGTCACCTGGGAGTTCGCGTTCATTAGGAAAAAGTGGAACCGAAGCCATGATCTCGGATGCAAAGCTGCGATTGCTTTTGGTTGGCTCCAGTGGCTCGAGCATCGGTAATTCATCGTCGGAATTATCCGCACCTGGAGTGAATGGCTCGAGCGGTTGTGGAACGCTTGGAGGCGTCTGTGGAATTTGGCTTGGAGTCGCCACAGTTTTGGACGGAACGGGGCGGTTAGGTGGCGTAGGGGATTGCGATGATTTTTGCGAGGGAGGTTGCTGCGTAGGCTTTGGTTCCTTTGCTCGCTGTCCCAAATTACTTGCTACCGCCGGTTTTTTTGGGGGAGCGGAACTCGCTGCTTTATCCGAAGGGCTTTCTAGGTCAAGCCAACTAGAATCATCTGAAGAACTCGAAAGCTGCCCTGGTACTTTTACCTGCTGCTGGCATTTGGGGCAAACAAGTCGTTGTCCAGCTAATTGCGGAGACGCCCTCAACTGCTGATTGCATTTGGGACAAAAGAATTCCAACGGCTTGGGGGAGTTGCCACTCACGTTCCGGTTTCACTCAGCAAGGTGCCCGAAGTCGCCTACCGAAAAAGGGTAGGCGACTGTTCAATCTGGCCAATCGTGGGGTAAAGCAAATGAGAACCACTGAAATCAGTTTAATCGCGACTTCGTAGAAAGGGATTCTACGATTGTTCCATCACGTCATTTTCGCGTGCTTTTGCCAGATCGGTAGCTTCGGTTTCATATTTCTTGGTTAGCTCTTGGATATCTTCCTTCAGCTTATCACGATCATCTTCGCTGATCGCTTTTTCTTTCTCCGCGGTATCAGTTGCCTTGTTCGCATCGCGACGAATGCTTCGTATCGAGACTTTCGCTTCTTCGCAAAGCTCTTTGATACGCGCGACCATCTTCTTGCGAACTTCCGTGCTCAACGGTGGAATATTAAGTCGAATTAAGCGGCCATCACTTTGAGGATTCAGGCCAAGATCGCTGGCTACAATGGCCTTTTCGATTTCCTTAATGATGCTGGGATCGAAGGGGCGAATGACTAATTGCTGAGGTTCAGGGGCACCCACGCTGGCAAGTTGCTTCAGCGGTGTCTGTGAGCCGTAAACTTCAACTCGTACGGAATCGACCAAACCTGGATTAGCTCGGCCTGTTCTAATGCCGGCCAAATTATGCTTAAGGATGGAGATCGCCTTTTCCATGCGGTCTTCTGTATCGAGAAGAATGTCTTCTGTCGACATGATTTGGTTCCTGCTTGATGGAGCGCGAGAAAAGTTAGTATCGACACCGATCTGATTTGTGAATTATCAACGGGTGGCTTGTAGGTTTGAACAAAATTTACGCCAGAGCGAGTAACGGTTCGCCAGGCTTCAGTCGAGGACCGATTCTTGTACCAACACGTTGTCCGCTAACCGCGCGAACGATATTGCCATCTTTCTTGAAGTTGAAAACCAAGACAGGCATTTTATGTTCACGGCATAATGCGATCGCTGTACCATCCATCACTCGAAGTGATTTTTCAATCACCACATCGTAATCAAGTTCACGATAGAGCACCGCATGAGGATTTTTTTCTGGATCATCGCTGTAAACTCCATCGACGCGCGTCGCTTTAAGAACAATATCAGCTTCCAGTTCTAAAGCTCGCTGCGCTGCGGCGGTGTCGGTGGTGACAAAGGGATTGCCTGTGCCACCGGCAAGAACAACGACTCTTCTTTTTTCAAGATGTCGAATTGCGCGGCGACGAATAAACGGTTCACAAACGCCATCCATTTTGACCGCCGACATCACGCGAGTTGGGATGCCGATCATTTCTAGAGGGTCTTGTAGCGAGAGAGCATTAATCACAGTCGCTAGCATGCCCATGTAATGGGCTGTCGCTTCGTGAATCGCTGGTCCGCCATTTCCTTTGAACTGCGCACCACGAAGAATATTGCCACCTCCCACAACGACTGCAATTTGGCAGCCGAGGTCATGAGCGTTTTTTATCTGAAGTGCAATCGCATTGACTTCGTCCATGCTAATGCCACGCTCTCCGGCATGCGCTAGACTCTCGCCGCTCAACTTCAGAATAACCCGACGATATTGTGGTGACGTTACGCCGCCGTCCGTGGAAGACATAGCAATTCTCTCGCAGTGATAGAAAAATAAAAGCCGATGTCCAGGCAAGCAAACACCCGCAAAACAATGGCTGCACTGTTATGCGGGGTTGTGAGAAAATTAATTAACTCAGAGTTGCTTATTTAGTGCTGAGGGCAACAAGATTGATTCTTGTCTTCAGACGTATTAACCAACCTGGCCAAGAACGTAGTGAACAAAACTCTTGATGGTCATGCCTTCGCTCTTGGCATACTGACCAACGGTCATCTTGTCGTCTTTTACAAAAGGCTGTTCCAACAGAACTCGCTCAGCGTAGAAGTTCTTCAAGCGACCTTCGACCATTTTGTCAACGATGTTTTCTGGTTTGCCTTCGGCCAAAGCGGCAGCCTTCAGCAATTCTCTTTCCTTGTTCACCAAGGTTTGATCCAAATCCTCTTTGCTGAGCGACAATGGACGCATCGCAGCGATATGCATTGCAACATTTTTAGCGGCATCATCGTTGCCACCTTCGATCGAAAGCAATACACCAGCCACGGTACCGCTGTTATGCGAATAACCACCTGTTGGGCCTTCGTAGCGATGCATGCGTCCCACTTCGAACTTTTCGCGAATACGATTGAACATGTCCGCGATCTGGTCTCCCAAAGTCACTCCAGCTTTACTAGGCGAGTGCTGAGTTAGCAGCTCTTCAGCGGTTTTCACATTGGTGTTAGCCAAGGTTGCCGCCAAATCGGTTGCTAACTGCACAAACTCAACGTTTTGAGTTACCGGGGCGCTCTCGCATTTCAGTTCAACAATCGCGCCAGACTTACCGGTCGATGAAACCGCCAAGCCGAAGCGGCCGAATGCCGTTTCTCGATCGGCTCGTTTTTCACCGAGTTTCTCACCACGTTTGCGAAGAATTTCAATTGCCTTTTCTTCGTTGCCTTCTGCCTCGTTTAAGGCTTGTTTGCAATCCATCAAGGGCAGGCCGGTTCGCTCGCGGAATGCCTTTACTTGTGCAGCGCTGATCTCTGCCATGGGAACATCATCTCCTGTTACCTATTGAAAATAAAAGTTGGTGTTGAGGTTTTTCATATATCTCGATCGCGAAGAACGATCTTGCGAAAGAGAATAATTGAGCCCAGCGAACTCAAAATTAAGACTTCCCAGGCGTAAAAAACTTAGCAGCTTCCAAAAATCCAGAGACTTGGAAAATCGTAAGACTATTTAGTACGACAAAGCAGTTACAGGCTTAGTTCGCTCGCTACGATCTCAAAACAATAGACGCCCGGGCTGGTTGAGAGCCGGGCGAGCTACTGTTCGTCTCATTAGAAAACACAGTCTGGCTGAAATGCGCTTTTTATTTACGACTTGTCAGCTTCAGCTTTCGCAGCCATGGCAGCAGCTGCTGCGGCATCAGAGCCCGATTGCTTCTGCAATTCAGGGTTGGTTGCACGTCCTGCTAGCACTGCGTCTGCCAATTGCGAAACGATTAAATCAATCGATCGGATACCATCATCGTTGCCTGGAATCGGCAAATCGATTGCGTCAGGATTGCAATCGGTATCGATCAATGCGACCGTCGTAATGCCGAGTCGCTTGGCTTCCTTGACCGCATTCTTCTCTTTGTTCGGGTCGATAATGACCAAGCATTCTGGGATGCGGTTGAGGGTTCTTAAACCGTTGAGGTTACGATAGATCTTGCGGTACTCGCGATTTAACGCGGACTGCATTTTCTTAGAATAAGTCTTTAACTCGTCGCTGTTGATCAGCTTTTCAAGTTCTTCTAATCGAGTCAAACGGCTGCGAATGGTGCGGAAGTTGGTCAAAGCACCACCCAACCAACGTTCGCTTACGAAGGGCATGCCGCAACGCAATGCTTCTCGCTGAATAATATCGCTTGCCTGCTTCTTGGTTCCGACGAAAAGAACCAAACTGCCACCTGCAGCAACTTGGCTCAGATACTTCTTGGCTCGCAAAAGACCTCTGAGGGTCTCGCGGATATCGATGATGTGGATGAGGTTCTTGCGGCCGTAAATATACGGCGCCATCTTCGGATTCCAGCGACTGACGCGGTGACCGAAATGAGCCCCTGCTTCTACCAATTGTTTGACGATCTCACTCGACATATTTCTCTCCGTAGAACCTTGAGTTCATGGGATGAACACCCACAGGACCGAAGATCGAAAATAGATTCGAGCCTCGCTGGCTTTTTCTGCCAAGTCCTTCGACTCTTTCCCGGTTCCAAAAAATAACGTTCAAGGCCCTTCACCTGGGGGTCACATAAGTCCCCAAGCGAGCCCAGGTTAGGAATATAGCCCACTGACTCCCGAATCGTCAATTGGAGGTTCCGATAAGCAGTCTTTCTGGAAGTGAAACTATTGAATCCTCCCCTAGTTTCAGCGCCGGCTAAAGGGTTTCAAAAGGCCTAGAATTCAGCCGAAGAAGCTGTGGGTAGTACGCAAGCACGGTAAGAGACTAGCTAAATAGAACGGGTTATAGAGAAGAATGGCCACTTACGGGTGGTTTGCCGTGGCAGTTGATGCAATTGTTGTGACCCATACATCGATTAGATATCGCAAATTCGTTCAACTCCGCATAACCGGAATCCCGATACCCAAAAGATAGATAGAGCTGGAGTATGGACTGAAGGTGCCGTGTGATCCCTCCACAGGCGGAGGGGCTCAGGTTTCCATATTCGGGTATCAAGTAGGCTGTGCCTGCCAGGAAGCAAGGAGCTAGGGGATGCAGTTGCCCCAGAAGAAAAAAGGCTACACCCACCAGAGGCTGGTGTTCCGACGCATTTTGCTGTCGGCAACGCTTCTTTTGCCTGCGGGCTCGTTGATCGCCGAAGAGTCTGGCAAGCCCTCAGGGGATGTCGCCGGAGTCGGCAACACCAAACCACAAGCGGCTTTGTCGCTACCTAGCTTCCCTGCAGTAACAAACACTGCTCAAAGTTCCTCCACGGGGGCTGCGACGCCAAATGCTAGCGGACAATCCGCGACTGCTCCGATAAATGCGACAGCCACCGTAAATCCAATCCTATCCAATTTGCCACCGGCTAACTTAACGCCACCAACGGTTAGTGGAGCGAGGCCAGTCATTGGATCGGCTACTCCGCTACCACCGAAGGCAGCTGAAGCATCTTCAGTGAGTGCGAATTCCGGTATTGCTGGTTCGAATAGCTCCATTAAGAATCCTGTCGATTCGACTTCCAAGACTACGACTGATGCGAAGTCTTCGGCGGCCAAGGCTCCCGAGATCTCTGTCGTATTTCCTGGGTCCAATCCCTCTGCAGCGACAGCCCAGGGAAATGGGAAACCTTCTGGAGTTGCTGAGTCGAAACAAACAACCAACTCATCAGCTTCCGCTCCTTCCCTGAGCGGGCCGAGCTCCCCTGCCCTGTCCCCGACTCCAAGCAAGAAGTTGGCTAAGTCTGGAGCCGGAGATCAGCCATCAGCAACGAAGGCTGAGGATAGCGATGACGGAGTGATGATTCGCTTTGGTGTGAAACCTAGAGTAGAAGCAGAAGGGATTGTGCGCGGGATTCCCGGCGGCAAGAAGGAGCCAATTCCAACAACAGCTCCCGCACCCGCAAGTAACAGCAGTTCATTCCGACTGAGCGATAAAACCAATATTGCCATCGCTCCTAAGCCCGAACCGAAACCTGTGGCAGTCGCTCCGCAAGTGATCGCACCTAAAACAGCAGCGACTCCAACCACCAGCCCTCTTCCAAAGCTTGCTGCAAATCCAGCGGATGTACCTGTCTCCAAGCCGATTCAATCAGACAGTGCGAAGACGAGCCCTGCAGTTGCATCAAGCCAGCCCGGTTCTGCAAAGTCGCAGCCGACATTACCGGCGTCCAACTCACCAGCGGCATCCACGATATCTAGCAAAACGATGACAAATGGAACTGTAGCGTCAACTTCGATCGCCGGTTCCGACTTGCAGCAGAAAACAGATGCTCGAGAGGCGGTCATCTTCCGTCCCAAAGCAATGATCGTCGAAGCAGCACCGACCGGTCTAGCCGCATCGGAAACCAAGCCAACTGCCAAACCTGCTGAGGCACCAGGGGCGAGTCGTGTCCCGTCGCTTGCTGACAAGACATCGACAACAACAACCAGCGAAGGCTCCGTCACACTTGCTGTCGAGCCGACATTAGACCTCGCCGGGTCCGCTAAGAATACTGGTTTGCCAGGTAGCAGTGCCTCTGTCGAAAGCACTTCTACTGCGCTAAGCGAACTTGTTGGCTCGTCCTCACAATCTAAATCGAATGCTCAAGGTGTGAAGTCGACTTTACCAACAGCAACCACGATAGTTTCGTCACAACCACCGAAGGCAATCCCAATGGGGGCAAATGCTTCGGTTCCCAACGCAAGTGGCAAACAGCTTCCCAATGACGATGTCATGATCGCTCTAGCTGAGCCAATCAACACCGAATCGACCAATGTTGTAGGTTCGAAGACTGCGAATGTAGTGAAATCCGAGCCTCTTCCCCCTGCCGATCGAACCATCAAAGTCGGTACGGCAGCTTTCTCAACCATTCGTTTAGGTGATCAGCAAGTCGAGAAATGCGAAGTGGCTGATCCAAATATTTGCCGTGCGGTCGTAACAACCGATGGAGAAGTTGCCTTCTTGCCTGGAAAGGTAGGAGTTACCCGCGCTACGCTGTGGCTTAAGCAGAAATCGGGCGAATCAAAAGTCGAGACGGCTGAGATTACTGTGGGCGAGGCATTGGCTACCGGAGGCACCTCGAGCGGCGATCTCGACAAGCTGAACGCCACTTTGAAAGATTTATGTCCAGGCTGCGAATTATCTGCGGTTGCAGGTGATCGCTGCATCGAAATTCGTGGTGAAGTCGATTCGGAACAACAGGCGAAGGCTGTTTTGCAGCTTGTTCGAAAACTCTGCTTGGTACCTGTCAAAGATAAAGTTTCTGTTCGTTAGAGATTATCCGAGGAAGATCATGCGTAAGAAGTTTTTCCATAAAAGCGGCAAAAGTGGGCAGGTAGCCAAAAGTTGCATGCTGCTGCTCGGATTGAGTTGTTTTTCAACCGCAGCGGTCTCTGGCGAAGAGCACACGTTCTCAGATCGCAGTTCAGCGCCAGCAGTTGTAGGACAGGGCCCCTTGGGACTCACACCGGCGACCAATGCTCCAGCGACGATCAATCCAGCCGGTGCTATTCCTGGCATTAATTCGCAACCGGTTCAAGCACCTGGTTTGCAGGTTCGCAGCCAGTTAGAGCAAGAGCTACAACCCGGCGAGAAACTAATAGCTCCAGGACTTCCTGCTGCCCCTACTCCTCCTGAGCCGGCCATTATCGCCGGCAATGGAGCCATCGATGGTGGATTCATGGATCAATCGATGATCGTGAATGACCCGAACGTTATTCAAGGTCATCATCCGCATCTAGGTAGCGGTCTATTGCATCATCATGGTAACCAAGGCGTCCAGAATGGTTGCAAGGATTTGTGCCAGATCGATTGCCGTATGGGTTGGTATGGTACCGCCGAAGCGATGTGGATGATGCGAGAGAACGAAGACAACTTTTCGTTGTCTCGCCAGTACCGCCTCGGTGGTTTCGACTATGACGAAGGAACTCGCTTCACCGTAGGTCGAAAGACATCTTGTTCGGAAGGCTGGGAAGTTGGTTATGTGGGACCTTTTGAGTGGGTGACGGCAGGCTCTTCTAATGTCACGATTGCACCCAATGCCAGCTCGTTGTTCACCTCCGGTGGTATTGCTAGTAGCACATTGGATCCATTCAACGACTCGCAGTTCCACAGCCAATATTACCGATCTGAAATCCAAAGCGTTGAACTGAATCGTCGACTATGGGCATGGGACGTTTTCAGCTTCATCTATGGTGTTCGAGTTATCGATTTCGAAGAAGACCTAGAGTTCCGCGGAATCGGTAACAACGGGGTTAGCGGACTGCTGAGCCAACAAATGGATAACCAGTTGGTTGGTTTCCAAATCGGTGGTGATTGGATGTATCCGCTGAGCCAACGTCTGTTGATCGGTCAGCGTGGGCGACTAGCCGGCTTCGGAAACTTCTACGATGGATCCACTCTGGTTACCAACGGCAATAGCGTCGTAGCTGGCGGTAGTGCTGATGATCAGCGTTTGGCTGGGATGATTGAATACGGAGTTCGTTCAAGCTATCGCATCTATCGCAACTTGTATGCGACAGCAGGCTACGAATTCTGGTACATCTACGGTGTAGGTCTGGCAAGCGATCAGCCCATTACGAATGTCAATCCAGCCATGGGAACCAAGTTCTATGCAAACGATGATGTGTTTCTGCATGGTGGATCGGTTGGTCTAGAGTTGTGGTTCTAGGCCCCGTCTAACGCACGGAAAAACAGAGTCGGCAAGGATGTTGACTCCTATCGGAAGGCAAGGTTGGCACGGAAGCGAACCTTGCCTTTCTGCATGAATTCTCTGTTGTTATCTTTCCGGTTAGATCGCGGCTCTTTAGGCGAACTTACTCATCCTATCGCTAGTTATTGCAACTCCTTCGGAAGAAGGGTACTATAAAGGGTGCTTGCCGGCCTTTAAATTTGGGGCAACGGTAGTTTTGCGACCCGAGTTACGTACCATATATCAAGTTCGCCCACGGCGCGGGTTGTCCAAATAATTTGTTGCATCGGTGCCGAGGAGTTTGCGAAACACGGCGATGTCTTACGACTAGTCGTGTGAGCGATATCGATTCAGGTGGCGACAAGCATTATGACGTAAAGCATTTGAATTCTTTTGCATGGGGTGTTTCGGATGAGTCGGGAAAAGAAAACAGAACAAAACAAAGAAAGCAGTAACGTTGCTGGCGATTCGAGTCGTCGGGGCTTTTTGAAGAATTCTTCGTTGCTGGTTGGTGGAGCTGTTGCAGGGAGTGCGGCTCTCAACACTTTGCCTATCGCCAGAGCCGCTCATGCGGAAGGCAGCGACATGATCAAGGTGGGCTTGGTTGGATGCGGCGGGCGTGGAACAGGCGCTGCGATTCAAGCTTTGAACACAGAGGGAAAAGTCAGTTTAGTGGCCTTGGGAGATGCGTTTGAGAGCCGGATGCAACAAGCGGTTCGCGCGATCAAGGGCAAGCATCCGGATAAGATCGATTCGGAAAAAGTAAGTCGCTTTGTCGGAATGGACGCGTACAAGGGTGTCTTGGCAAGCGATTGCGATTTGGTCATCCTCGCAACGCCACCAGGTTTCCGCCCCCTGCAATTCGAAGCTGCCGTCGAAGCTGGAAAGCATGTTTTCATGGAAAAGCCAGTGGCAACCGATGCTCCTGGAGTACGTCGTGTTTTGGCTGCTAATGAAAAGGCCAAGAAAAAGAATCTAGCAGTGCAAGTAGGTTTGCAACGTCATCATGAAAACTCCTACAAAGAAACAATCAAACGATTGCATGATGGCGAGATTGGTGACATTCTGCTGGCCCGAGCTTATTGGAACAACGATGGCGTATGGGTCAAGGCTCGCGATCCAAAGTGGACTGAACTCGAATATCAGATTCAAAACTGGTATTACTTCAATTGGATCTGCGGCGATCATATCGTCGAGCAGCACATCCATAATCTCGATGTGATCAACTGGTTGATGAAGGGGTATCCGAAAGAAGCTCAGGGGCAAGGTGGTCGTCAAGTTCGCGACGGAATCGATTTCGGTCAGATCTACGATCATCACTTCGTTGAGTTCACTTACGGAAGTGGCACCAAGTTGCTAAGCCAATGCCGACACGTTCCAGAAACTTGGAGTTCGGTTTCCGAATTCGCGCACGGCACCAAGGGGTGGTGCGACATCAGCGGCGCAACCATCTACGACAACAGCAACAAAGTTGTCTGGAAGTACGATGGTCGCCAGGATGGTTGGCAAGAAGAGCATCATGATTTGTTTGCTGCACTCCGTAAGGGCGAAGTACCTAACGAAGGCGACTACGGTGCTTACTCGACGTTGACTGCGATCATGGGTCGTATGGCAACCTATAGCGGTAAGAAACTGTCATGGGAAGAATGCCTCAATAGCAATCTCTCACTTGCTAACGTTGATGCGATGAATGATCTAGCTGGCGAGCCACCTCTGAAGCCTGATGAAAATATGCGTTACTTCATTCCGAAGCCAGGTAGTGAGAATCTCAAGAAGATTCTCTAAACCTTAGTTGGCCGCTTGCAGCACCTTCTGTGCTTGTGAAGCGAATGAATTCAGAAACGCTCGTATCGGAACTTTTTGATACGAGCGTTTTTTTACGGCTACTAAGGAGTGAGTAAAGCCATGGGCAAAAAGGAATCTTGGCTCGAAATACTTCAGTGCACTAATGGAATCGTGCGCGATTAAATAGCATCGCTCTATTTATGGCGAGAAGGAGCGTTGTAAATCCGCAGCATAGATGAACAGATCGCGTTGATTCCGCTTATAGCTCTTCGTTTTGATAGGCCTTATCCAACACTTGAATTGTGTGAAGAACTGGTAATGGATGCCCTAGCTTTCCGAGGGACTGATGAAGCTGGACGATACAGCCAATGTTGCCTGTTACCACAGCTGAGCAACCCGTCTTGATAACGGTCTCTGCCTTCCTCTTGCCAAGTTCATTGGCCATCTCGGGCTGGTCGATGTTGTAGGTGCCTGCCGATCCACAGCAAACTTCCGAGTTTTCTAGTTCGGCAACTTCCAGCCTACCAATCGACTTGAGAAGTCCTCTCGGAGCGCTGGTGACTCCTTGAGCATGGGCCAAGTGACAGGCGTCGTGATAGGCGATTCTCACTGGATGCCGAAAGCTTGGTGGAGCTATTAAACCCACTTCTGCTAGGAATTCAGCCACGTCCTTGACTTTGCTTACGAAGCGTTCTGCCTTCGGCTCTTCAGGGGCACCTTTTAAAATCAACGCATACTCTTTGAGCCCGGAGCCGCATCCAGCTGCGTTGGATAACACAAAATCGCAATCGACTTCGAAGGCTTTTAAGTTGAGGCGAGCTTGTTTTTGTGCCATGGGGCCATTGCCGACATGCCAAGCGAGTGCACCGCAACAGCCTTGCCCCTCGGGTATCAAGACATCGAATCCCTGGTTTGTAAGAACTCGAATCGTGGCTAGGTTGATATCAGGGGCAAGAACCTGCTGAGCACAACCTGCCAACAATGCCACACGTCCACGTCGTTTACCCTTTGCCGGCGTGAATGCAGGAAGTGAATGCGAGTTGGGGACCTCGGGGGGCACCATGGCTATCATCGGTCTGAGAACCGGTGGAACAAGCCATGTACGGTTACGAACTAATTGCCCCGCTTGCAAAGCGAATCGAAAGAGCCAAGGTCGAGGTATAACCAAGCTGGCAATCCAACGCCTCAAAGATTTCGGTTGCTGTTTCGTTTCCCGCATCCAATCGCGGAATGGACTGATCAGTTCCCCGTAATGAACACCGGATGGGCAGGCGGTTTGGCACGCAAGGCAACCGAGGCAGCCATCAAGGTGCGAGGCAACGTCAGCAACCTCTAACTTTCCTTCCAGCACTTCCTTCATCAAAAGAATTCGGCCGCGCGGTGAATCTGTTTCCTTGCCAAGTACTTGATAGGTAGGGCAAGTAGGAAGGCAGAAGCCGCAGTGCACACAGGCTTGCACTGCACCGGCCATTTCTTTTCCACGCGGCGGCAACTGATCGACGGGAATGGAGTGTTGCATGAGTTTCGCTTTTTTACAAAACGCGCTTTAATCCAAGTCGCTATCGAAGACACGAACCTGTTGCCAATTCGCTTTTTGCTCAGCAATAAATTGGTCGTGACGAGGAGCGACTTGATAAGCATCATGATCTGCACGCGAATGGAATACAACATGCAAGCTGACATGATAGCCACGATCATTAACTGGGCGGGCTAGGTCGGAATTAAGAGTCCCGACCGCGAACGATTCCACACCAGGGTGACCGTCAAGATACTTGTGGCAGGCAGCCTTCAGTTCGTGGATCTTTGTTTCAGAACTGTCATGCAATGTAAAAAATACATGGTGGGCTAAACGCGTTTTAGAGGACGACATGTGGGAAATTCTGGCAATGCAAGGTAAGGGAAGTAAATCCTTTTCCGGATAACGTTCTTACCAAGTGTAATCGATTACCTTGCCGAACGGGAGACCGACGGAACAATCATCCAAGGCCCTCTTGAGCTAGGTCCTAAAGCGGAGTCGTTTGGTTCAACTCCCGCTTCAAGGCTACCTGCGTGGTTAAGATAGGGTTCAAGAAGTTCAGAGGAAACATTTCGCAAATCGACGAATGCAACATGGCCATCCTCAAATACGATATTGATTCCACGCCCATCATGTGAAACCCAGGTCAGCTGAGAGCTGGGTTGCTGGGACTCAGGTGCACCCATCCCGGAAAACATCCCCCACAGGCGACTGAAAGTACTGCGATTGGTCTCTTCAAGTTGTCTTTCCTCTTTGATAGTCAAAGCTTGCAGACCGTAAGGATTATCGCGCATCGTCGAGATGAGGATAGGAGCATCACCCAACCAAGCAAAGTGTGTACGCCCCATGTAGCGCGGCGCTCGAACGCGGCGACGATCCAACACCCCAAGGTTGTAGGCGTAGTTGCCACCAACCCATTCACGAATCGTCAGCCACTCCTGGGGAGAGGCTGACATCAGTTGGGTGTCGGAGGGTAGGTCGGGAGCGGGCGAGTCAACGAAACTGGCAACGCTCGGGCACCACACTGCACGTCGATCCTCAAGCAACTGACAATCGTTGAGTTGTATCGCATAGATTCCCGCAAAGCTTCGATAGCCACGCGTCGGCACCTCGGGGATACGCCCATCGCTCTGCAGGCTTGCATATTCGGTTAGCCATGTCGCCAATGAAGAAAGATGCTGTGAACATTCCATTTGGCGGGCCATGGATCGCCCGTTGATGATGGCTGGAAACAAAAGGCTGGCGACGACAAGAACGCAAGCCGACAAAGCTAGGCTATCCCAAAATCGAAATCCCGATTTGAGACTTCCCTCGGAACCAGAAAAAGCTGAAGCACTCAGCGATGAAGCCCAATGGCGCTCTTCTGGCAAACGGACCTTGTCACCCTGAAGTGTATTTTCGAATTCAACAGCCTCTGATTCGAGTCGAGCTAGCGTTTTCTCTAGCAAATCAGGTGGGGGGCTGTGGTCTTCTTCCAGGATTTCGTCCAACGGTGAAAGTGCCGCCTGGATATCCGCCAAGCGTTGTCTCAAAATGGGATTGACTCTGAGGGCAGCCGCAACCCGCTCATGTTCAGCAGGCTCAAGTGCTCCGAGAGCAAATCCCAAAAGATCCTCATCTGAAACAGACATCAGAACAACCAATTAACTAAAAGTATCAAGGTTTAGTTTTCGCAACTCGCCCAGCGGCGAGCCATTTTCAGAGGCCCACCTAAAATGATGGGCTCTCAGCTACTTGCTACTTCTACGCTGCCAAACCTCTTGAAGTTTGCGCACTGCCATATGAAGTCGACTTCTTACAGTCCCAATTGGGATGTCGAGGGTCTCGGCAGCTTCACTATACTTCATCCCTTGGAAATAAACCAAGTGAATCACCTGCTTTGAGATATCGTTGAGTTCATCAATCACTTCTCGGACTTCATGCCGAGTTTCGCTCAAATCAGTCTGATTTTGTACATCGGCTGTCGGATCCACCAACTGCTCGAGCATCGACAGCTGCCGCCCCTGCCCGCTACCGCTGCTACGCGATAGATCGGCATCGAGGCTTCGGAGCCGAGATCTTTTCTTGGATCTCTGGGTATCGATTGCTTTGTTGGTTGCTATTGTGTAGAGCCAGGGACGGAAGGATCGGCCAGCTTCGAATTGATCTGCCTTGCGAAAGATAGCGATGAACGTTGCCTGAAACGCGTCTTCGGCAAGTTGCTGATCGCCAAGATAGCGCTTCAAATAGCCGAAAACCTCGCGTTCATAACGCTTTACAAGTTGTCCGAAAACGTCTCGATCCCCAGTTTCGCGAAACCGCGCAAACAGCGTTTCATCGCTGGCAACGTTCTCCGAAGAATTGTTGGATGAAACGTCCTTGTGGATTTCAGTCAGCATGGCATTTCCCTGTCCAAAAAACGCTTCGACCCTCCCCGCTCAACGCCTACTCGAATGCAAAGTCCAATGACTCGTTATCGAGTGTTTCGTTATTGTAGGGAGGCTCAAAGCCCGCCGTCAAAACTATTTCGTCTCAAAGATACAGGACTAACACCCTGTCCTTTGACATCTGCTACTGTTACCCGTTAGATTCCTGTCAGTTTCCTGAAAGGTCACTTCCCGGCGACAGTTTGGCAGTGTCCAAGAAGAGTGCAATTCTAATGCCAAACGGGTGTGGCTCTATGGTAAATCGTTACCGGTGGGTGGGAAGCGGCGACGTAAATGCTTTCTGCGGCTTGGTTTTGGATAATCTGGCAGGGTTGATTTTAATCGTCAGCCTCCTCGGTGGAATTTTTAATTTCCCGGTAGAATTTGCACTTAGAAATCTCATTCCTGGAACAGCCTTGGGAGTTCTCGTCGGAGATACGCTTTATTTCTTGCTAGCAATTCGGTTGGCGGCAAAGACAGGACGACAAGTCACAGCCATGCCTTTGGGACTGGATACTCCGAGTATCTTTGGTACTTCTCTGTTTGTTTTGGGGCCGGCATTTCTTAACGCGAAGAGCACGCTGGGGATGGATGAGATAGCGGCGGCCACCTACGCCTGGGAGATTGGAATCTGCGCGTTGTTTGTCAGTGGCGTTTTCAAAGTCATCTGTTCCTTTGGCTCGAACTGGATTCATCAGTTGTTTCCGAGGGCCGGCTTGTTGGGATCTCTGGCTGCAGTTGCTTTGGTGCTGATCAGTTTTCTTCCGATGCTAGAAGTGATGCATGTCCCACTGATTGGACTCGCTGCAACAGTAATCATTTTGGTTTCATTAGTTGGCAGAGTTCCTCTGCCTGGAAAGATGCCAGGCACAGTTGCTGCGATGATCGTCGGTGGAGGTCTCTACTTTCTGATGCGAGGCGTTGGTCTTCTTGAGGCAGAGAAGGAAACCTTTGAAGCTTCAGCAGCGTTATTTCCAACGGAATGGCAGTCCGCTTTAACCGGTCACTGGTTCAACCGGATGTCTGATGCCCTCCCCTACTTCCCGATTGTTCTTCCCTTCGCTTTAGCGACAGTAGTGGGCGGTATCGATTGCACTGAAAGTGCTGCAGCCGTTGGGGACAAATACAACACCTCAACGATCATTGGAATCGAAGCGATCGCGACGTTAGTGGCGAGCTTCTGCGGCGGTGTTGTGCAGACGACTCCATATATCGGCCATCCTGCTTACAAAGCGATGGGAGGTAAAGCGGCTTACACGTTAGCGACTGCATTGTTCATTGGAGGTGCGGGTGCTTTGGGACTATTTGGTTATGTCTACGAATGGCTGCCGAAGCCCGCCGTGTATCCGATCTTACTTTTCATTGGACTTGAGATTACGGCGCAAAGTTTTATCGCGACTCCGAAGAGGCACTATGCTGCCGTTGCCATAGCCTGCGTTCCTGCGTTGGCTTTGTTATCGATCAATTTCGTCAATCAAATTTGGGGTGATCCTGCGGCCCTGGCAGCGAATCTTTCTCCTGCAACACTCAAGGGAGAAGTGCTCAAAAGTAATCTCACCACCGCGCTGCTACTGTCCAATGGATTCATTCTCGTCAGTTTGCTGTGGGCATCTTTTCTGGCCTTGGCGATCGATCGCAAATTAAAAGGGGCAGCTCTTTGTCTGTTGGTTGCGGCCATCTTAACTTTGTTCGGTATTATTCACTCACCCTTTTCAGATTCGAGATTGTTTCTGCCAGGTTTCGGTGGTCAAGCTTGGTTTGGGCCAACCGATCTATGGCTTGTCGATGAAGAGAAGCTCAAACATACAGAGGCGTTCGCGTTGGCGTATCTTTTCTCAGCGATGCTGCTGTGGGGTTGGCATTTATTCTTAAACAAGACCAATCAGACTGCGATCCCCGATGAATTTCTCGAAGAAAGTGAACGAGTATGAAAGCGGAACCGATTCACCGAGTTCTTGAGCCTGAAGTAATGGACACTCAGGAAGAAGCTGCTGAATACGATGCAATGGATCATTCGGAAGTAAACCGGAAATTCGTCCAAGACTTTCTCGCCACAGAGCCCATCGGTACAGATGTCCTTGATCTCGGTACGGGTACCGCGCTGATCCCAGTAGAGCTTTGCCTTCAGTGTCGTACCGTTCGAGTGATGGCCAGTGATGCAGCGGTGAGCATGTTGGAGCTGGCCAGATATCATATCGAAGCAGAAGGTTTGCGAAATCGGATCCAACTGCATCATGGGGATTCAAAGAAGCTAGGCTTTGAAGACAATATGTTTGATGCCGTGATTTCCAATAGTCTGCTGCATCATATCCCGGAACCACAAACGGTCGCATTTCAAATGCAGCGTGTGTTGAAGCCTGGGGGAAGATTGTTTGTTCGCGACTTGGCCCGCCCAGAGACCGCCGAACAAGTCGAATATTTTGTTGCTACTTACGCTGGTACAGCAACTCCAGCTGCGCAGCAATTATTTCGCCAATCCCTGCATGCCGCCTTGTCGCTTGAGGAGATCCGGCAGATCATTACTGAGCTTGGTTTTTCATCAGAAGATGTAACGATGACGAGCGATCGACATTGGACTTGGTCGTCGCTTAAAAAATAGAGATTGCCAATAAAGCAAGTGCGTTGTTTGTAAGGAGGCGAGAGCCGTGAAGCAATATCTCGACTTGATGCGTCAAGTTATGGAAACAGGGGTTGATAAGTCGGATCGAACCGGTACTGGGACTCGCAGTATTTTTGGGCAACAGATGCGGTTTGATCTCTCCGAAGGTTTTCCTCTGGTTACGACCAAGAAGCTGCATTTGAGAAGTATCATTCACGAATTGCTGTGGTTTCTGCGAGGAGAAACCAATGTGGAATATTTGCGACAGAATAAAGTGACCATCTGGGATGAGTGGGCTGATGACGACGGAAATCTCGGACCGGTTTATGGAAAGCAGTGGCGATCATGGGGTTGCAGCGACGGTCGGGTTGTTGATCAGATTACACAGGTAGAGCAGCAAATTCGCACGAATCCTGATTCGCGGCGGTTGATCGTAAGTGCTTGGAACGTGGGTGAAATTGATCGAATGGCTTTGCCCCCCTGCCATCTGCTCTTTCAGTTCTATGTAGCCAAGGGGCGTTTGAGTTGCCAGATGTATCAACGCAGCGCTGATCTTTTTCTAGGGGTTCCCTTCAATATCGCTTCTTACGCGTTATTGACGATGATGATGGCCCATGTAACCGGCTTGGAACCAGGCGACTTCGTGCATACCTTTGGTGACGTCCATCTTTACAGCAATCATTTCGAGCAAGCACAACTCCAAATGTCGCGTGAACCAAGGCCACTACCACAATTGGTGATACGCGAGAAACGAAATAGTATCTTCGATTTCAAGTATGAGGATTTTGAATTGCAGAACTACAATCCGCATCCTCACATCTCAGCGCCAGTCGCTGTGTAGAGACGGTGCGTGGCTTTAGAGGTCCTGTGTGAGTTGAAATAGGATCATTTCTGATTGCTCGTTTGAGATAGATTCAAAGCAGTCGGCAAGAGTGACTTGGTTCATCGAGCAAGGGTCAGAGAAGGTCGCTATCTGGTAAACTAGCCGGCAAAGTCGTTCTAGAGTTTCGAAGAGCTTAGGTCCCCAGGGCCATGAGCCCTCGATGTTTCTAGCAAGGGTCGACCGTCGAACGCTACCCCCGAAAAGAATTGCATAGCGATCCGTGCCTTGCCCAATCAAGCCGATGTGGGCAAGTAGCGGTCGGGAGCAATTATTGCTGCAACCTGCAATTCGTACACGAAGTTTCCCCAGTGGAAGATTCAACCTGTTTTCAATGGATTCGAAGATAGAGTGTAACTCAGTGCGATAGGATTCCGCTTCCGAAACAGCCTGTGAGCATGTCGGTAACGCAGGACAAGCAATCAAGTGTCCTCGATCTCTACGCGAGTCGTTCTGTTGGTCGATTCTCGGTTGCGACAACTGCAGATAATTGGCAATCGGACTGCTCGATATCAGTTGCTCGACTCGACTGAGTTGTTCCAGGTTCAGTGGACCAATCACTACCTCCTGCCCTGAAGTGATGTGCCATCTCTGCAGGAAATCGTCAGCGAGACCTCGTAGTGTGGCAGTAAACTCCTGGTCACCAGCATAGAAACCAGACTGCTTCCAGCGTAAACCATAAAACCCAAGGCCGTTAAAAAAGTGCCACCCTGTATGGTCGATGTAATGGGGTGGTCGGGTAGAGGCTTGATGATCTAAAACCTGTATTGGCCGCGTCGCCTCGGCACGCGATAGACGAGTTATTTCTTCCCGTCCGATCTCATTGAGCCAATACTTGAATCTTGCTTGGCGTCGGCGGCGATAGGGAGCGTGTTTACGATAGGCAGCCACGATACCATTGCACCAAGGCAAAATATCATTTGGAGCAACCGTGCCGCAGTACTCTCCCAATTGCGCGAAAGTTGCTGTGTCGTTAAAGCGAAAGCCAAGGCCGCCACCGAGAAAAAACTGAGCATCGAGAGTTGGATTAGATTGGCCAATGTCACGAGAAGATATGACAATACCGATGTCGTTAACGCGAGGTTCGGTACAATAGTCGTCGTCGGTTGCGACAGCGATTTTGAATTTGTGTGGTAGAGCTGAATTGGTCTCGTCAGGTAATTCCGTCTCCAAGTCGCCATCGAGCCAAATGATTTCATACAGTTTGCTCTTCGGACGAAGTAATTGTTCTATTGCCACTGCCGTTTCAAAAGCCCAGCGATGTTTGTGTGAACCATACGCGTGCAGTGGACAGCAGGTGACGCTGCGAACATGATTGCCGCAAGCGCCTTGGCTGGTAAGCAGAAGTGCGTCTATGTCATTGATGGCAGAGGAAAGGCCTTTTTTTGATACGCCATAGATTTGCCAGCCCTGTCGCAAGGTCGGGCGTAGCCACCCGTCGCCGTAGCGGCTTGCGATATCGAGTAACTTGTTGATTTGCGAAAGAGTCCATCCATATGGATTGCGTCGAATTCGAATCATCGCACTAGATGGATTGTTCCAGTTACGAATTACCGGTGAACGAGAAGGTCGAAGCTTCTGTTGGTAGATACCGTGCTGCTGCAGTTGCAAAGCAGCATCTTTTGAAAAACGAGATGAAGCGTTTCTCGATTCAGTCAGCACTCCCGACCAAGGGTTCAGTGGAGTGAGGTCGGTTGCTTGGGGTGGAAGGGGAGTCGTATCGGAAGTCACTTCAAAAAGTGTTGCATTCTCTACCGAAATGAATTGAACGGATTCAAGTGAATAGTTTTCTGAGAGCTCGAGTGTTAACGGTCCCAGTGCTGAAGAGCTCTTTCCGATGAACCAGATCAAAAGATGTTTGCCATCGATCGTTAATTCGATATCGGTCAGTACGGCCGAAGGACATCTTTGGCATACAATCCTGTAGATCGTATCGAATTGCGATTGGCACCAAAGCTGATTGCCTTCATCGGTTCGCAGATCCGCTTCCGTAGCTTTGCGAATCAACTCTCCAGTAAGCGGTAGTTTTGGCGAATTAGCGGGGATGGATGGCTTTGGTAAATGCGGAGTTGATGGGGTAGATTCAATTGCAGAGCCCAGGAAAAAACCTCGCGATGTAGCCACAATTATTGGTTCATCGCGAGCAAGCTCAAAGTGATATATCGAGCCGAATTGACCGAGCCATTTCAGGGTTCCCACGCGGGCAACATAGCGATAAATACGCTCTTCGCTCATCGCGGGACCTGTATCCCACTAACGTACTGCATGTTGGAAAGCACTTTGTAGAGCAGCCAGTCCACGAGCTCCATCACTTCCAGAAACAACCACATTAACTCGCAATTCACTGGTGCTGATCATCTGCACGTTGATGTTTGCTTTGGCTAACGCGTCAAACATTCCAATTGCGACACTAGTGTGGCTGCGAAGACCGATACCACTGACCGATAGTTTGGCGATATCAGAGTTGTGAGCAACCTTGCTGAAATGGAATCTTTTCTCGAGCGCCGCAACCGCCTTGAGGCAGTCATCAAGTTGGGGGCGAGGAACGGTGAAGCTGATGCTGGTTTCGCCATCGGAACCATCGCAGCTTTGAACGATCATATCGACAAATACCCCAGCATGAGCCACGGCATCGAACACGTCGGCCGCGAGGCCTGGTTGATCTGGGACACCGATCAGCGTCACCGATGCTTGATCGCCAGTCAAGGAAATATCGCTTAAAGTTAGCTGTTCCATATCAACAAAATGCAGTCGTTGAACGACATCTTGAATGCTGGTTTCATTGGGGCGACTGGAGCGTGGCTGCCATGGTGTAATCTGATCCGGCTTACGAGCGAGTTCAAAGACTTGATGTACAGCGCGAAGTGCTGGAAGGGATTGTTGGCGATCGACTAGCACTGAAATTTTAATTTCACTGGTGGTAATCATTTGAATGTTGATTCCCTCAGCAGCTAGCGACCGGAACATCTTCTGCGCCACACCGGTTTGGGTTGCCATGCCGAGGCCAACGACCGATATCTTGGTAACACGATCATCGGAAGTGACTCCAGTCGCTCCCACGACTTCTTTCGCTTCCTGAACTGCATCGAGTGCTTTGGCCAGTTCGTCCTGGGGAACGGTGAAGGAAATGTCGGCGCGATCTTTTTGTCCAACATTTTGAACGATCATATCGACCGTAATTTTGCGATCAGCGATTCGTTTGAAGATCTGATAGCTATTGCCTGGCGAATCGGGTACACCTTGAATCGTAATACGCGCCTCGTTTTTACTCATTGCCGCGCCGCATACAGGTACGGAAGCGGATTCGGGCGAATTGACGATCATCGTTCCACGAGTGTCGCTGAAGCTGCTGCGTACGTGGATCGGAACATCGAACTTCTTGGCGAACTCGATGGATCGATTATGCATCACACCAGCGCCGAGGCTTGCCAGTTCCAGCATTTCATCGTAGCTGATTTGCGTCATCTGCCGCGCTTCTGGCAACAGTCTTGGGTCCGTCGTATAAACACCATCTACGTCAGTGTGAATTTCACAGGCATCGGCTTTCATTACCGCTGCTAAGGCAACCGCCGTCGTGTCACTGCCGCCACGTCCGAGCGTCGTAATGTTTAGTTTGTCATCAATGCCTTGGAAGCCAGCGGCAATGACGATATTTCCTTCGTTTAATAGCTCACTCATTCGTTCTGTAGCAATCGAGCGAATCCGAGCTTTGGTGTACGAGCTATCGGTTTGGATTCCGATTTGAGCGCCGGTGAGGGAAACCGATTTAAAGCCAAGGCTATGCACTGCCATGGCCATCAATGCAACGCTGACTTGTTCCCCAGTCGAAAGCAACATGTCCATTTCGCGAGCAGGCGGATCGTCATTTACCTGATGAGCAAGATCGATGAGCATATCGGTGTTATGACCCATCGCGCTAACCACGACAATGACTTGATTTCCAGCTTGGTGCGCGCGAATCGCTTTACGGGCCGCTGCCAAAATCTTCTCAGGATCCGCAACACTTGTTCCGCCGAATTTCTGAACGATCAGGGGCATAAGTCAACCAAGCTCAGGAAATGTTTTAGGGGATGAAAAAGGAAGGGTTTGGACGTGGATTACTGCATGTTGCCTTTGATGAATCGCTCCATCATATCCCATCCGTTGGAGAAGCAAACGGGTGATGTGGCGGCGGCCGTTTCATGATACTCGCCGATTGAATCAGGCGTGATACCGGTACCGCAGGCGGCGAAAGGAACTGCGCCATGTGAATGTTTTTTGGTGGTTACGGGGGTGGGGTGGTCTGGAAGCACCAGGATTCGATACTCCCCAGAGTCTCGCAACGCTTTGTGCAACGGCTGAACGATGTGTCGGTCGATATTCTCTAGAGCTTTGATTTTCTCGTCGACTCGTCCTTCATGAGAAGCTTCATCGGTAGCTTCAACGTGCACGCACACAATATCGTACTTCTTCAATGCTTCGATTGCGTAGCGACCTTTGGCGCCATAGTCGGTGTCGAGATAGCCGGTCGCACCCGGAACTTCGATCCGATCCCAGCCGACAAGAGCAGCGATTCCGCGTAGGAGGTCAACGGCAGTGATCATGGCGCCATGAATGCCGAAGCGGCTTTCGAAAGATGGAAGCGAAGGACTTCTCCCCTGCCCCCACAGCCATATATTGGTAGCGGGACGTTTGCCTTGGGCGATACGTCGGCGATTAACGGGGTGATCTTTGAAAATCTCCTCGCTCTGCTCCATTAACTTAGTCAGAAATTCGCTTCCCGGGCCTCTCGGAAATTCATCCAGAATCGATTGATCCGTGATATCGTGCGGGGCGCGAGTGCGGGTTGCATCAGAAAATGGTGCGGGAGAAGTTTCACTTCCCGAGACGATTAACAGGTTTCGATAACTCACGCCGGGTACAAAACGAAGTCGATCGGATCCGAGTTGTGCTTGGCAATCATTGAGAAGTTCTGTTGCCTCGGCTGTCGAAATATGGTTGGCGGTAAAGTCTTGCATGACTTGATGCTCGACTGTTACCAGATTGCAACGTACGGCCCAGTCATGAGGTCCAAGTTTAATTCCTTGCGCAGCTGCTTCGATCGGCGCGCGACCAGTGAAGTAGCGATTAGGGTCGTAACCAAACAGCACCATGTTGGCGACTTCGCTGCCCGCTGGAAAATGCCTTGGTGTGTTATCCGTTCTACCGACAATACCCAACCGTGCTATCTCGTGCATTGCGGGGATATTGGCAACCTCCAGCGATGTCTTGCCTTGAAGACTTTCTACAGGCAAATCCGAGCATCCATCTGGAATCACAATGGCCCACTTCATATCAGACCTTATCCTTCGATTTCATTGCCATCGATTCTTCGTTCCATGATTATATTGACAAAATGGGACCAACCTATTTTGTCCGTAGTCGATTTTCAGCTTCCTTCTTCCATGACTCTCATTCTAGTGCTGCCGCTGTGAACGACAGGCAAAGATGCGATCTTGGCAACCGCTTTGCGAGCGGCTCCTTCCGGCGCTTGATGAGTCATGATCACCAAGGTAACAGTAGGATCGCTTCGATCGGGATGTCGCTCATGCTGGATGATGGAAGCAATCGAGACGTTGTGATCGCCCAGTACTCTCGCAATTTGCGATAGCACTCCTGGGACGTCATCTACTTCGAATCGCAAATAGTACCTTCCTGGCAAGTCATCAAAGCCTCGAACCGCCACTCGCGACTCTCGCTGCGACCACAGTTCTAGAGTTCGGAAGGTGATTGCGGTACGGCCCACGGCCGTATCAATCATGTCAGCAACAACCGCGGATGCTGTCGGCATTTGTCCAGCACCTTGGCCATGGAAGAAAACATCGCCCACGGCATCACCGACCACAGTCAATGCATTATATGCGCCGCGGACTTCCGCTAGTGGGCTTCCCATGCGAACCAGCGTCGGCGAAACATGAAGTTCCAGCCCTGCTTCGGTAAGCTTACCAACAGCGATCAATTTGATTCGATAACCGAGTTCTCGTGCGTAGTGAAGATCCTTGACATCGAGTCGGTCGATCCCGACGCGAGGAATGTCTCTCCAGTGAACTCGGGCACCGAAAGCAAGATGCGCCAAGATAGCTAACTTTTGAGCAGCGTCGCTTCCGTCAACATCCATGGTAGGATCGGCTTCGGCAAACCCACGAGCTTGAGCTTGCTCAAGTGCATCCGCGTAGCTCCATCGTTGTTCATCCATCTGAGTAACGATGAAATTACTGGTACCGTTGAGTATACCTCGTATCGACTGAATCTCATTCGCTGAAAAGCATTGACTGATATTGGCAATGATGGGAATGCCACCGCACACCGCTGCCTCAAAGGCGATCGACCTGCCGAGTTGGCGAGCACGATCAAACAGTTCGCCGCCATGTTCTGCCAACAACATCTTGTTGGCTGTGACGATATCTTTTCCTGCCTCGAGCAAACGGAGCATGATCGAGCGTTCTGGTTCAAGACCCCCAATCAATTGAGCAACAACCTTGATCTCTGGGTTGTTCAGAACGTCTTCCAAGCGATCGGTTAGAACGCCAGCGGGTAGATCAATGTCGCGTTGCTTGTTGAGATTGTTAACAACAACTTTTTCAAGCCACAAGGTTCGTCCAGCATGGCGAGCGGTTCGATCGCCATGATCCAGCAAGAGTCTGGCGACACCTGTTCCAACCGTTCCCATGCCAACAATGGCTACTTTAGTTTTATCCATGGTCGGTGTGCTAACAGTCTCAACCTTGCTATGAAACTCTGTGGGTCTTCAGAAAGATGAGTAGCTTTTGAAAAAGGGGTTAACTCTTTCCAGAGGCGCGGCTACTCCAAATCACTTTTCCGTATGGTAGTCAGAAATTAGCGTGTTGCCTATGTCACCTAGGTCTTCGAAAGACCGGGCAAATCCCAAAAAGAGGGAATGCTCCGGTTGTGCCGTTGGAACCGGGCGGTTACGGCGAAAGTACTTGCTAAATCGTCGGTAAAACCGGGGGCAATAAGCACGAACTCGAAGACTTTTTGTCTTCTCTGAACGGTCGAGGTCCGTCTAAATAATCGGAAAGAAGTGGGGACAGACGTTCAGGAGCGAGGTTGAGTATGCATTGTCGTGATGTGACTGCTGGATTCCGTCAATAGCATGATTTAAATGCTCTTAGCGAACAAGCAACCCCGGAATCAATGGCGAGGGAGCGAGGCAACAAGATTGCCATGGTAAGTGATATCTTTGGTGATCGATCAATATCCATTGCGCCAATGGCTCCCTGCTCGATAGAGAGGGGTATGACCATTTTTAAACATCTTCTCGATGTAGGAGAGAATCAAAGGGATAAGGCGAATAAAGTGTCCAACCTTTGGGGTCAAATACCGCCGGCATGATAACGCATTCGAAAATTTTGGCGGGAAAGATTTTCTCGATTTGCTCGGTTGTGTGAGTTTCAAGAATCATTCGAACCGTCGCAAGATTCCACGCCGGAATTTCGCTCGAGCGATGGTTGCTTTGCTTCGCAGATGCGCAAAGCTTGCGAAGTTGCCCGTCAATCAGATCCGGCTTCTTTCCACCAAAAAAGCAAAGAGCATTCGCTAGCCATAGTCGACGAAGTTCGTCAGGCGTAACTGAATTTAAAAGACTGTGCAAGTCGCATTCCATCGGCCCGTAGGCGCGGGCGATCGGTTCCGGTAGCCAGTCGATGAGAGGGACGGAGTGAATCAATGAAAGAGGAGTGCTCAGGCCAATTCGTTGAAAATGAACTACGGCTTGCAGCGGTAAGAGTTTGTGAATGCAAGACAGAAAGCCGGCAAGATCCGCGCCCTGTGGCAGCGAGGATGAAGTCGCATGCCATAACGCAGATTGGAGTTGCTCAGATGCAACATCGGTTAAAGACTCTAAAGAAATCCCAGTCAGCGGTTGGTTATCTGAAAGATGATCCTCAAGTTCGTATTGTGCGGAGTGATCCGTGTTACTTCTAGGTTCTCCGTGCTCAGATTGCGGTACCGAGGGTTCAAAATCTGAGGGAGTAGGAAACGCTTGGAAGTTACTCGATTCCGGAATCGCGTGAGGTGAATCAGGGTGCGATCCTGATCTTTCTTCTTCAATAGGCTGCTCTAAATCGACTTCCAATATTTCGCCTTCGGAGGAATCCGAAATGATTAGGGGCATGTCAGCGAAGCTGGAGTTTTCCGGAGGTGTCCATGGTATCGAGTCGGGAGATTGGAAATCGTATCCCGAGGAATCAACCGGTTGTTCTTTTCGTGAATGCCTGTTGTCGTCCCCTCGTGCAGCAGGTCGGGGAGATGGAGTAGGGGTTTTAGGGCGAGAAGCGGCGGGAGGAATCGTTGGCTTGGAAACTGTTTTGCGAGGTGGCGATGGCTGCTTGGGGAGTGCAGTTACAGGAGTGGAATGGACGCCTTCTTCAAGATCAGGATCGGTTGGACGGTCTGGAAGATGCGGGTGATCTATAGGATTAGCCGTCGTAACACTATCAAAGTTTTCTGAAACGGAAATGATCGCTGGCGAATCGGTCGAATCAAAGGGAGATTTCGGGACGATGTCTAAAAGTGATCTGAGCCGAAAAATCGTTTTTCCAGCTTTGATCGTATCTTCAGATTTGAGCAGGACTCGTTCATTTACTCGATTGCCATTGAGAAAGGTCCCATGCTTGCTTTCTAAATCGGTCAAATAAGCAGCATCACCAGTAAAGTCGATCTGAAAATGTCGGCTTGATATCCAACCATCCTTGATTGCCAGTTGGGCTAATTCTGGTTCTCTACCAAAGACGGTAGGTGTTGATATTTCGTAGTTCCTACCCACTGCCATATGCCGGTCGGAAGGCTGTTGATCCGGAGTGGAGACAATCGTGATTTGGACGCGCGGCATATGCAAGTTTCTTTATCAGTTCAATATTTTGTCAATCGAAGTCGAATTGAAAGTTTAGCCCAGTAAATCAAAGACCAAGACCAATTCGCTGGTATGTCTCAGCAGAATGAGTTAGGAGAGTTTGGTTGGGGTTACGATTCGCAATCATCTGCTTTAAGCCAGTCGTGTTTGTTAGGCTAGGAGTTGAGTGGGACTGGAAACCAGCTCCATCGTTGAAGGCAAATCCGGGATTTGAGTTATCTCCCTTACCGAGAGAAACCTGCTACGAAGGAAGTCACTTCCGTAGGGCAACGAAAACTGCCAACGACTCATAGATTTTACTGCTACCGCCGACCTTCTCGATCCACCAAGTTTCTTCGATTCCCTTTTTCTTTAAGTATCTGACTTGTTTCTATTGTAACAAGTTCCAAGGGGAGATTCACACTTCGCCTAATCGGGGTATTGGTTTCTGATATTTCTGTTGGTAAGGGCGAATTTTGCTGGTTCACGGTCGCCGGAGGCTTGCCGTTGAATCCGAGATTCACGGTTCTTTCAATGATAATCTGGATAGCTCGGGCAAGAACTATCGTAGGTAGGGGATGCATTAATGAAGCCGATTCTCAATGGTCGAAACCAGCATGGATAGTGCAGTCGTCTGGACTGTTGTTACTCCGGGTTTGTCAATGCCGTCCAACAAAGCGGCACGGAGCTTGAGCGATGAGAATTCGATACAACCTTTTTGCCTCGATTTGTTGCCTGCAGTTCGCCGTTGCGATGCCAACGATGGCGCAGGATTCGGAACGCGTAGCCATATCCGATTCCGCCGCAGCTTCAGCCAAGACGGTCAGCCCAGAGGAGTCGCTTCCCGCAGCTGCAATAAGGCAGAAGAGCAACTCCGATAACAGCCTGATTCAACCTGCGTTTCAGCTCTTTCCCGACTTTGGTCAGGGAATGGTGAGTGAAACGTCCGAATCCAAACCATCTAGTTTGAGCCTCACTCCGCTAAACTCCTTGCTGCGGGTTCAGCCCATGAAGCAGATTGGCGACCTAGCTCCAAAACATGACGGTTCGTTGGTTGAAGCAGTAGCTCCACCTACCTTAGGCCCTCCTCAATTACCAAACTTCGCTAAACTCTCTCCCGCTGCTTTCGTATTCGAGAATTCCGAATCGACGGTCGTAGTCGCTCAAGATGTGACCGCCACGAAAGACGATAAGCCGCTCGCAAACAGTGACGGTAAAACAGAGATGTTGAGCGTTGAAGAGATTGTTGGTCCGCTGAAATCTCAAGAGAAAATCTTCGGTAATTTGAAAATCGATCCCGTTTCGCTTCCTGCCATTGCCGCAGATCCAAATGACCAGCGTCTCGACACGCTTCCGGACGGTAGCAAAGCAGCTTGGCAGGGTGATGTTTACAGCTGGTCAGCTCCAGCCTTCTATCACAATCCACTTTATTTCGAGCAGGTTAACTTGGAGCGTTACGGGCAAGGGACTTATTCCTGCCTACAGCCGGCAGCTTCCGGAGCGATGTTCTTCGCTACGATTCCCGTTCTTCCCTACAAGATCGGTACGCAGCATTGGAACGAACGAGTTCATACCTTGGGACATTACCGACCAGGTAATTGCAATCCATATCAAATTCACTACTCGCCTTTTTCATGGCGAGGAGTCCTGTATCAAGGTGCAGCTACCACGGGACTTGTTTTCGCTTTGCCGTAACAAGAGCTGCTAACTCGTAGCAAGTTAGCTTTAAACAATTGAACTTTCAGAATTGCTTGGTGGGAACTAAGGGCCCGTCAAGCAATTTTTTTGTTGATAGCAACCGCGTTTGAGTCCAATGGCTTTAAATCAGGTTTTGTAATGGTAGGGTGTACCTACGTCTTCCTTGGGTCCTCTCACACATTTCCTGCATCCAATGCCTTTCAATCGCGCCCATGGGGGCCTATCCATTGAGGGTGCAGATTCGGATCTGCAATTCCTTACAAATCTTAAACGTACTTACTTGTCAGCCTTGCCTGACGGCGGAGCATATCTCGTGAAATCGCTGATTCTAAGGTAGGACTAATAGCAAACGGCTATTTATCTTCGCTGCTGGAGCTAGTGAAGCCTTCTTGATCTATTGAAGCAGCGCATCGTGCAGAGGTTGCTTAAGCAAAGCGACGGATTTAACCCCCGATGCATTTAAGAATACTTGGTAATGCATTGGGGGGTGAGAACCGTACTGAGCATTCCAAAGCAAGGGCGTTACTCCCTGTTGATCTGCCGTGAGCGGAACCTATTGAAACCATGGTTCCTCAGCGATGTTCCTGCCCTGGGATTGTAGGCCAGCGGCTAAGTATCAGCTGGTATCGCAACGGAAAAGAAGCTTCGCTCAGCAGTACGCAGATCGTTTTTTGCAGATCTATTCGAGGTCAACACTTTTCTTTGAGGACGGTATTTTACCGCTTCGAAGTGGCGGAGAAACTTTGAGAAGAAGTTTAGGCAGGCGTTCGTCTGCAGCACTATTGTTGTGGGCAACGATCCGATTTGCCTTATCGAGTGGTCCGAACCACTTGCGACCCACCTCCTGTCATTCGAGGGACGTGAACAAAAAAAATCGCGGAGAGATGTTTTTATCTCTCCGCGATGGAAATAGCTTCTGTTGGTCAGACTGGGTTTGGTTAACCTTTGACAGACATCGCCGAGGTTCCGATGATCCGGTCTCTCGCGTCTGGGCTTAACTGACTTCCTCGCAACTGGTTTCTTTCGGAAGCATCACGCACTGCAGCGTTAGGCGACTCCGATTCGGTCAACCCAATATTGCAGTACTGCAGCAAAGTACCTTTCTCGAAGTGTACGTTTCGATTGGCGATGACGTAATCGATCTGAGCCTGATGATATCGAAGTCTTGTATCGAGGAGACGTCGATGTGCTTCCAGCAATACGTCCAAGGCGATCGTATCACCTTTGTTGTTCAGGGTGTTGATCTGGCTGATGGTTGCCGCCAAACGTTGGCGTTGTATGAGCATGTTTTCGTAGGAACGACGAATTTCGTTGATCGAGTTGCTGAGGCCGAAGTGAACGCTTCGCTCTTGTTCCTTTAGGATCTCAACTTCACGCGAAAGAGCGAGTTGAGAGTTTCGCACAGCAGTATGAGCTTTTCGGAAACCGATGGGCATGGTGTATTCAACACCAGCTTGCCACTCTTGTAGGCCGCCGTCAAGCAGGCTCGATGTCGCATTGCTGTTTCCGTTGTAGTCGACCAAGCCTTCACCAAATCCTCGGAAGCGGTAACGGCCAACCAAGTCGAGGTCAGGGCGTAGGAAGTTCTTGTTCGCGATGAGTTCGAGTTTGCGATGTTCGATCACCCAACGTTGTTTCCGAAGTTCTGGACGAAGGGTCAATGCATCTGAAATTGCACTGTTCCAATCGTAAACAATTGGAGCTTCGGACGGATTGGCTGAGGGGCGAATAATACGAGTGTCATTGATCGGCATACCGATGATCAGACGCAATCGTCTTTCGGCAAACCGAAGGCCACCCGACCCTCGGAATGTACCACCCGAGCTTCCATTGTTTGTTCTTGTGGAGTCGACTGGTCGACCATTTAGAGCGTCTACGACATCCGCTTGAAAGCGTAACCATTGCTCTTTAGCTTGTTCCACGTCGCTGGTGTCATTAGACTGAGCGACCTCAGCTTTAACCCGTGTTTTTTCGTAGATTTCGAAAGCCTTGTCGCGTGCATCGATCTTTGCTTCAAGGTCGCGGTAGGCAAAGTAGAGATCCCAATAGGCGTTTTCCACGTCAGCGACCAAGTCGCGAACGGATCGCTCAAATTCTGCAAGACTTATGTCTGTCCGCACACGACCAATCAAAACGCCATTGATGATTCCGGGAGTCGCATTGGGACCAGCAATCCGGTTAAATTCAGTTCCAGCACCTTGAAGCAAGGGTTGGCGAACTTCACCTTCTAAGTAAGTGTCCCATGAACTCGGCTGAAAAATGTTAGAAACTTGGTTGTTGCTGTCATAGACGGTGACGTTGCGGAAATTGAATTCCGAACCGGTAGCACTTTTCTTGCGAATACCCCACTCGTAGTTGTGGAGGTCCTGTTGAAATAGACCGTTGTTTCCAAAGAAACCGTTGTTGTACTGGCGATCGTTCTTCTGAGCATTGATGCCTGCAATTAATTGCGCATCAAATTCACTCAATGCCGCTTCCTCACCGGTACGTGGATCTGTGTACGCCATCGCAGGGTTCAGATTCGCTACGGAAGTTTCCGGTGACCGCAGCAACGCACCACCTAAATCTCGCATGACTCGTGAATTTGATAGCGAGAAATAGATGCACTCTTGAAGGGACATCTCGGTTGTCGATTCGCCCGTGAGAGCTTTTTCATCGAGATCAAGTGGCGAAATATTTTCCTGCCAATGCTCAACGCAAACATCATCGATGCAGGGTTCGGACGGAACCAGTTGCTGTGGCCCTTGGGTCGGTGCCATCGAAGGCTTGAAACAAAAATCTTCTTTTTTACAAATTTGGTTAGCCGTCCAGGAACACCCTCCAAAGGTGGCGCATCCAAGAGCCAACGCAAAGATATATTTTTTCGACTTGCGCATGACCGCAACCCCCGCAAAGCACCCCAAAGATGACTGTTGCGAAATTCGATTCCACAGTCCAAGTCAACGCACATGTCTCTTGCATCAAAACTGAATCAAGCGACACAGCCGTCAGGACGAACCGAATTCCTAGCATTGTCATTGTCGGTACAACTGATACTAAACAGTTAGTTTTTCTTTTTGCTCAAAGGAATGGTTTTTGGGAAACGGCGAGCGAGCGTAACATTAGAGGGTGGTTATAGGCTTTTCGAGCTAAGATTTGGGTAATTCGGTTAAAGTTCAACGCCAAGAGGGAATGGTGGATTTTGAAGGTAGCCATCGATCAAATCCTCAACCAACTCGACTTGCTGATTGCCAGCGAGCCTTCTGAGAGGAAGTACTCGCATCTGGTTCTGGGGCGTCTGCTGGAAATCATCGGCGGGCAAGGTATTTGGCGGATTTACCCCCTCAGTCATAGGGAATGGTTAGTTCTCAATCGAGACTTGTCAACAATTTCGGAACCTCAAGGCGAATCTGGCAAGGATCCTCATCAGCTATCACTGACCGACATGGTTGTCGAGAAAATAGGTGACTCTCCTAAATCGACAGCTATCGAATGGTCTCAAGCAGGTAGAAACTGGATTGCTGTCAGTCTTCAAGAGCAGTCGTGGCGCGGTGGTGGTTTATTGCTAGACCTCGGTGCGAAACCCGATGGAGTAGCGACGGAGAATGCAGAGCCTCTGATGAGAGCTTGCGGTGAGTTGCTTCAGTCGCATGCAATGCGTTGGCGTTCACAGCGTTGGCTCGATCAGACCGAAGAATTGCAAAAACTGAATGACGGTATCCGAGCCGCGGGTAGTGGCGATGAACTTGATTTCATTCTAGCCAACGACTTGCGTGTTTTCTTGAAGGCCGATCAAGTGTCGGTTTGGCGGAGAAAGGCAACCGGTGGTGTAACACTATCACAAGTAAGTGATGCAACCGCAAAAGTTTCTAAGGATCGACTTCCTGCCGCAATCGAACAACTTGTTGAGAAAACTTTTGAAACGTCAAAGATAGGTTTCGAAAATCTTCAATCGATGGAAGGGAAGTCGGAAAGCCGGATGCTGGCGATTCCATGGAAGACGGAAAAAGACGATAAGAGTTGTTCGATTGTCTTGCTCGTGAATTGGTTAGATGAGAACTTATTCAACGACTCCCTGCAACGGCTCCGTTCGTCGCTGCCCTTAGTTGAAACGGCTTTTGCGCAAACGGATCGTCTGCTCAGAGTTCCCAATTGGTTAAGGATTCCGTTTCGCAGTCGCTATCGATGGTCGGCTCTCCTTGTGCGGGCTGCATTCTGCTTGCTGCCTTTTGCAATAGTCGGCTGGCTTGCTCTTCAGCCGATGGCTTTTGTCATCGATGGAAAGGGTGTTCTGGAGCCGGTTGAGCAGGCAAATATTTTCGCGTCAGCAGACGGCTTTGTACAAGCGCTGGCAATTACAGATGGAGCTGAGGTCGATGTGAAGCAGGAGCTCATTCGATTGCGTTCCCCCGAACTGCAACTCGCCTTGGAGGATTTGCAAGGGGAACTTCTAGCCCTTCAAGAGAAGCGAAATGGTTTTCAGATCTCGTTGAATCAATTGGTTGATGGAGATGCGAAGAGCCAAGTGGCTCGAAGCCAAGTCTCAGCTGAAATAGTTGAATTAGATCTACGGGAAAAGCAATTGCTGCAATTGATAAAGCTCAAGGAAAGAGAAATCGGGGATCTGAAGTTACTGAGTCCACTTAAGGGGTTAGTTGTAACTGAAAATATTAAAGAGCTGCTGGATAATCGTCCTGTCCGCCGGGGAGAATCGCTTCTAAAGCTGGTCAATGATTCCGGTCAGTGGCATGTAAAGGTGGAGATTTCCGATTTCGATGCGGGGCATGTCTTTAAAAACTATAACGCACAGGACTCGGCGGAGGCTCGTTTCAGGCTCGCTTCCGATCCGGAGAAGGAGGTGCGTGGGCGAATTGTGAAAATCAGCGAATCGGTGCATCGCTCCAGCGAAGCGACACCAGTCTGGACAGCCTACGTCGATATCGATGAAAAAGAGATTGAAGATTTACGATTCGGAGCGACTGCTGCTGTGAAATTTGATTGCGGCACAAGACCTGTGTGGTATGTCTGGTTGAGACCGCTGATCGAGACATTGAAGCGTCGTTTTTGGATTTGATGGGCAAAGGGCTCGAGCTTTATGGAAATTTTAAATAAACGAAGTTTCAGAATGATTGAGAGTCTCGCTTACTCCTTCTCCACTTTTCTACTTCTTGCAGTGCTTCTTTGCCCTATTGCTTCTGCTCAGGAAGAGGCTGAACCAGCAAAAAGCGATTCCGAAAAAATAGAGCAGACCGAAGCTTCTGAGGTTCAACCTAAGGGGATTGAAGTTGTTAATGCACTGACTCGTACGCGTGAGTTAGTCGAGATATCTGCTGAGATTGCCGGACCGATTGTCGAGATGGTTGTGAGCGAGGGAAGTCGAATCAAGGTTAGCCAAAACTTAGGGCGAATCAAAGATGAACGAGCTCGTATGGCGAGAGATAAGGCTAAGCTCGAACTCGAGCTGGCGGAAGAAAAGAAATCTAGCGATATCGCGGTTAGGTTGACTGATAAAGCGTCGAAAGTTGCTCAGGCCGAATACGAGCGCGCAGTGAATGCTAACAAGCAGATAGCGAATACTTATCCGGAAAGCGAAGTCGATCGAAGGAAGTTAGTTTTTGAGAAGTCGCAATTGGAAATCGAACAAGCAGCATACGATCGCTCTCTGACGGCATTACAAGCGAGTATCGCGTTGAATCAGGTCGAGCAGGCGGAGTTTGAGCTCAGTCGACACGTTCTGTTGTCACCGATCAACGGTATGGTGGTCGGAGTTAAGCGGCATCAAGGAGAGTGGGTGGAACCTGGAACTCCGATTCTTGAGGTTGTGGATCTTGATCATTTTCGCGTTGAGGGGTTCGTGACTGCTGAGGAAGCATCCGTTGGACTTTTCGGAAAAAACGTTTCGATTGAAATTGCCATTGGGAATGTCTCACTTGCAAGAAAAGGGAAAGTTGTTTTCGCTAGTCCCGAAGCAAACCCAGTCAATATGCAGGTGCGAGTTATCATCGAAGCACCATTCGAAGATGACGAGGCACGAAATCGATTTAGGTCAGGCTTGAAATGTCGTGCTGTGATTGAAATAGATAATGGTACTGACACTGAAGGAGAGGCAGCGAAGGGACAGGCAAGCTCTCAGCAGGTGGAAAAGCAAGATACATTAACGGAAGGCAACTTCTGATGATCTTTCTGGAAAGCAAGGCGAAGCGATGAAAGATCTCGCCATCTATCCTAAAGCTCGACAGGACCTGATCTGGATCGCCCAGCAAGGACGTCACCGCAATCGATGGACCTTACAGGATCCACTTGTTGGTGACTTCTTCTATTTTACATCCAACGAAAAAGATATTTTTGATTTGCTTGATGGTAGCCGATCACTTCAAGATGTCCTGGATACGATCAAAAAGCAGAAGCCTGGGGTAGCTTGGACACTAGAGAAATTGGCTGCTTTCGTACACCTTTTGGCTTCCAGCAACCTTGTACTTGTCGATCAATACGGTAAAGGTCTTCGACTTTTTCAGCAGGCGAGTCGTCAGCAAGGAAGTCAGCGTTGGGGTTGGTTGCTGCATCCCTTGAGTATCCGCATCCCAATACTCAAGCCGAATCGACTGCTCAAGTTGCTTAGCCCAATTGCCAATGCGATGTATCATCCCGTGGTGATTGCTTTGGTACTAGTGTTCGCCACGTTCTGTCTTAGTTTACTTCTGCTCCGGTGGCAGGAAGTGACCGCTTCTATTCCACCGCTAACGGAGATGCTGCAAGGAGACCGGATTTTATATCTGGCGCTTGCTCTGATGATTGTGAAATCTCTCCATGAGCTGGGGCATGCAATGGCTTGCTACAAGTATGCGGGGCGTTGCGGTGAGATAGGGATCATGTTTTTAGTCTTTACCCCTTGCTTATACTGCGATGTTTCTGAGTCGTGGAAAAGCCCGAGTCGCTGGAAAAGATGTATGGTGGCCCTGGCTGGCATCTATGTCGAAATCATTCTCGCAACGATCGCTTTGGCCGCAGTCGTATTTCTTCCACCAAACTTTTTGCAAGCTCTGGCGATCTACATTATCGGAGTTTGTACTTTCGGTACTGTGTTGCTCAACGGTAATCCGTTGGTGAAATACGACGGATACTTCGCCCTGTCTGATCTTTTGGGAATCCCAAATCTCTCCGATCAATCGCGAGAAGCGATGTGGCAGTTTTTCGGGACTTTGATCGGACGAAAATCACCGGTGACGCAGCCGTTGGATGCTCCGGTGTGGCTACTAGCGGGCTATTGGTTCTTGTCGACCTTGTATCGAATGATGCTTCTGGTGCTTATTCTTTGGGGTGTGAATGTCTTGCTTCGTCCTTATGGTCTCGAGTTCCTTGCCTACTATATCGCTGCGGTAGCATGCGGCTCGATTGTTTTCGGTGTCATACGAAGTGTGAGAAGGTTTCCCAGGATGGCGCAATCGCTAGGTGGGCTTCATTTGCTGCGAACTTTGTGCTTGGGAGTCCTCGCCAGCCTTCTGCTGTTTTTTGTTCTCGCGGTTCCGTTTCGGGAAAGTGTGATGGTGCGATCTATCGTTCGTTTCGAAAAAATGGAGCCAGTCTTTGTTCAGCAGTCAGGTGTGTTGGGGGAAGGAAGATTTGAGGAAGGAAATCTAAGTCAAAACCATCTGATTGCACAATTGAAATCACCTGAATTGGATGAACGGGAAGAGAAGCTGAAAACGGAGATTATGGTTGCGGAAGAAAAGCTTCGTTTGCGTAAAGAGCTGGCGGTCGTTTCCAACGAAGCAGATTTACAATTGCCAGCTCTGGAGAAAGGATTGCTGATTCGGCAAAACCAACTCGCCGCGCTTCTAAAGGAGAAAGAGGGACTTCAGGCTCATGCAACCATTCCAGGGTACTGGTTTCATGCTCCACGAAGAAAAAGGATTTCAAGCGATCAGCGATTTCTCAATCCATGGCTGGGGCATCCTTTGGATGCTGAGAATCGTGGTGCTTGGTTGGAGAAGGGGACGTTGTTGGGATGGGTCGCGCAGCGAGAATTACCGTTCATTGAAGCGTTTGTATCGGAAAATGATGTTGCACGTATTAAGGAAGGTGCTGCGTGCCGTATTCGTTTGGACAGCCAGTCGGAGATTGAAATGGAAGGGGAAGTTGTAACCGTAGGAACGGAACCTATGGTTGAGTTGCCGGATGAAATCGCAGGTGATTGGTTCTTGCTATCCTACACCAGGGATGGGGCGAAATGGCTTCCAGAATCTCCTACCTTCCGCGTTGTTGTGCGTCTAAAAAATCCTCCCAATGACCTTAGCTTGGGTTCTCTTGCTTCGGTTTTAATTGAAGCGAAAAAGACAACAATTTTGGAACGCATTACGCGTGTTCTAAGGCAGACGGTTTTATTCACACGACAGTCTCAGTCGCGATAAATTCCGAAGAAACGTGGTGATGTGTAGAGCAACCAACTGGTTGGACTCGAACTTGATTCGATCAGATAGAAATCGGCACCGCGTAGTAATGTATCGATGATGACTAAGTTGCCAATAGCGAAAGTCTTGGCCAATACGGAAGGATAGCTGAGAGGCGAAAGCACTCTCTGTAGATCCTTGGTTCTCAGTACACCATCTTTGGCAACGCCAAAAAGGATGCAGGCGTCTTTACCGTAGATCGCTCGCCAAAAGCTTTCGAACTTTGCCGGCTGACATTCTTTGATACTCAGCAAAGCATTACTTAAGATTTCAACATGTTCGGTTTCTGAAAGTTCTCTCAGCTTAGGGCGTTCTGCGGCCGGAACCTCCATGCGATTGACGATCAAGTAAAGCTGAATTCGATGGCGTACGCTTTGTAAGAAGCTGGTTTGTAACTCTAACTTGCTTCCTTGGAATCCATAGTAAGAAGCGTGAGAAAGAGTGGACTGCAGACCGAATTGATTCATCCAATCGAAGTCGACACCTGTTGGACTAATTGACGATAGTGGGGAAGTGTTTTTCGGTACGGAGTTCGGTTCAGGCGGAGGTTCCGGTGGAACCAGCGGACCTCCAAAAACGGTTTCCGAGGAATCCGTTTTGCGAAACTCAGGATTTTTAGAAACGGTTCCAGTGGCTGGTTGGGATTCGATCGAGTGCGAAAAAGTCCGTACGGCTAACAAATCAGGAAGACCATCCAAATACCTTTTGGTTTCTTCCTGGTTATTCACAAGGAACTCGGTAGGCTGTTGAGCAACCGCTGGCTTCGAGTCGTTGGGAAAGGCCGGATAAGAACTGACCGTTCCGGTTTGGGAATCAAGCTCTTGGCTGATCTCGACGAGGAACTCGGTGCCTCCCGCGCGGACCAAATCTCCATTTCTTAGGAAGGCAGATTCAATCCGACTTCCATTGACGAACGTGCCATTTCGACTGCGAGAATCGACAATTTTGAAGTAATTTCCCTCTCCTCGCACCGAAAAATGCTCCCGGGAAAGGTAAAGGTCATCGCGAATCGACAACCCCCGCGCAACATCTCGGCCTATCAATACCGACTCTGTCGGTTTGACACAAACTCCGCAACCGCAGTAGGGACCTGAGGTGGCTAAAAGAAAGCAACGAGCCATAAATGGGGTCTGTCAGAGTCACCGGGAATGTGGCATCGCAAAGTACGACGACATGTCAATTATCGTTCGAATTCCGAAGAAGTTGCTTAGCTTGCAAAAAATAGTGGAATTCATTCTAAAGCGGAATTTTGCAAGATTTTCTAGAGGGGCG